>Ga0256407_10000210_pt1 | contig 146834 bp, 113 predicted proteins | sample RumenRJG_04DNA_FD_193489 | JGI IMG/M metagenome (GOLD analysis project Ga0256407, IMG submission 193489) | Bovine rumen microbial communities from Lethbridge, Alberta, Canada - RJG_04 | ecosystem: Host-associated > Mammals > Digestive system > Stomach > Rumen | place: Canada: Alberta... | reverse complement strand
GAACCTTGTCGTCTAATTTCGCCTTTGCTTTATATTCCGATAGAATCATTTTCAGTCATTCCTTGAATGAGATTTTATGGAAAGCTTTCACTACAAATATATATCATGGAAATAAATATTTTTTTTAAGGGAATTCAAAAAATTGTCATATTTTTAATGTATTTGCCTTTTTTTTCATCACTTCATTCTGTGAATCACTGTATTCTGTCCCAATTTATCCACTTCTTCTGAATAGAATTTCCGTCATTTTGGCAATTTGTGACATTTTTATTTTTTATTTTTAAAGCATGTTCAAATACCCGAAACCCGCAAAAATTGTTGACCAGAACCTTTGTGAACCTATTGCCAAGTATTGTGCCAGCGCGGCTCAATGCAATCTTTTCAATAATGCTGTTCAGACGAAATCAAGCGATATTCGCGTCATTGAGCTGTTTGCCGGGGTTGGCGGTTTCCGCATAGGGCTTGAACATGCCTCGCAAAGATACAAGACGGTCTGGAATAGCCAGTGGGAGCCTTCTACCAAGACGCAAGATGCTTCTGCAATTTATCAGAAACGTTTCGGGGTTGAAGGGCATTCCAATGTTGACATTGCGACTGTTCCAGTTGAAGATATTAGGCCGGGCAATCTGCTTGTCGGCGGTTTCCCTTGTCAAGATTATTCCGTTGCATCAACTTTGAAGCGCTCGGGCGGCATCGAAGGCAAAAAGGGCGTTCTCTGGTGGCAGATTCATCGCATTCTTCGCGATAGCAAGAACCCACCGAAATACCTCTTCCTTGAGAATGTTGATCGTCTTTTGAAATCACCTGTCAAACAACGTGGCCGCGATTTTGCCATTATTTTGGCTTCGCTTTCTGATCTTGGATATTCTGTGGAATGGCGCGTTGTCAATGCTGCCGATTACGGTATGCCGCAGCGTCGTCGCAGAACCTACATTGTCGCCTATAAGGAAGGAACGAAACTTGAAAAAGCAAGCTCGAGAGCTGTTGCGGATGAATGGATTCTGAATGACGGAATTCTTGCTCAAGCGCTAAAGTGCAAGCTCTCCGAAAAAACGAAGAAAAATGAATTTGAAATTGAAGGCGACTTGGTCAAAGTCACCGAAGAGTTCAATAAAGGACAGAAAAACTCTCCGTTCTTCACCGCAGGCTTCATGAGCAATCGTAAGGTCTGCACTTTTGATGTTGTCGCAGACTATTCCGGAAAGAAACTGACTCTTGGCGAATTACTTGTTGACGAAAAAGATGTTCCCGAGGAATTCTTTATCGACGAGAAAGAATTGCCCAAATGGGAATACCTGAAGGGCGGCAAATCCGAAAAGAGAAAGACCGCTGAAGGCTTCGAATACAATTATAGCGAAGGCCCGATGGCATTCCCTGATTTCTTGGATAAACCTTCTCGCACGATTATCACTGGTGAAGGTGGCAAGGGACCTTCTCGCTTCAAACATGTTATCAAGACAAAATCTGGTCGCTATCGCAGACTTGTTCCTATCGAATTGGAACGCTTGAATATGTTTCCCGATAACCACACGGAAGGCGCCAGCAATCTACGTCGTGCCTTCTTGATGGGCAATGCACTCGTAACCGGTATTGTTGAAGATGTTGGTCGAGTGCTGGAAAAGTGGATATGATATGAAAACAACGACTTTGCCATACGACAAAACTTCCAAGGAGTCCATTCTTGAGCATGCTAGAAAAATGCTCGGAAAGACTCTATGGGATATGTATGGTGAAGCGAAATTAGTTCAGTCTGGTAAAGGCGGCCTGGGAAATGCCGTCGAAAAATATCATTTCCAATATGAGCCGAATTCTAAATCGGAGCCGGATTTTAAGGAAGCTGGCGTTGAATTAAAATGCACGCCATTGAAAACAGCTTCTGATGGGAGCATGCTTTCGAAGGAACGTCTCGTTCTCAACATGATTGATTATGTTGAGGAAGCCGCCAAGAATTTCTACACAAGCAGTTTCTGGAAAAAGAACGAATTGCTCTTGCTGATGTTCTATCTGCACGAAGAGGGCAAACTTCCGTTTGATGTCATTTTCAAGATTGTCCGCTATTGGAAATTTCCTGAAACGGACCTAAAGATTATCAAGGATGACTGGGCTATAATCCACAATAAAATTCTTGCCGGAAAAGCCCACGAAATCTCGGAAGGCGATACGCTTTACCTTGCCGCTTGCACAAAGGGATCAAGGGCTGGGGCGGAAATGCGTCAGCAGCCAAAATCTAAAGAGTTGGCTCCCCAGCGTGCGTATTCAATCAAGTCGAGGTATGTCAATACGATTATTCTGGATTCTCTGAAGCATCCGGAGATGTATCACGACCTTTTTGTAAGCGAACAGCAAAAGAAGAAAATCCTGAAAGCGCAAGAAACTGCTGAAAGCGTAGTTCGCAGTATTTCTGATTACCGCGAATCGGAAACCTTTGAGCAACTGATTGAAAGGAAATTCTCTCCGTATTACGGCAAGACGATTGCGGAGATAGAAAAGATTTTGGGAGTTGAATTCGGCCAAAGCAAATCCATGGCATACAATGTATGCCGCGCCATTCTCGGTATCAAGTCGAAGAAGATTGCTGAATTTGAAAAGGCTGAAATCGCCATCAAGACAATCCGGCTCGAAGCCAACGGCAACCTGAAAGAGGCGATGTCGTTCCCGAACGTGAATTACAAAGAAATCGTCCATGAACATTTCTGGGAAGATTCTGCACTTTATGAAATGTTCACGCAGCGTTTCTTGTTTATCATTTTCAGGAAACCCGCCGTGAAAAACGATAAGCAGGTTCGCTTAGAGAAAGTGATGTTCTGGACAATGCCCTTTAAGGATTTGGAACAAGGAAAAATCCTTTGGGAAGACACTCGCGCAAAAGTTGCTGGCGGAAATTACGAAAAATTCGTAAAAGCCTCAGAAAATCCCGTCTGCCATATTCGCCCCAAAGCACAAAATGCCGCTGACACCACCGAAGGTGCGCAGGGTTTTCAAGTGAAAAAGATGTGCTATTGGCTGAATAGAGATTATGTGCTGAAACAGATTAATTGTGCCAAATAACACTAAATTCTCGTTCCAAACAATGAATTTGCTATATAAACAGGGAAAAAGGACGATTAATTAAATTGTACTGGACATCTATTTTATGTATTTTCTTTCTTGATGAAAAATGAAGAATAATTTGAATAATAACATAAGTGCAAAATTAACCTGCGTAGATTTGTTCTGCGGTTGCGGAGGCATGTCTCTTGGCTTCGAAAGGGCGGGATACGATGTCAAGGCTGGCTTCGACCTTTGGGATTCTGCCATCCGCGTGTATGCAGCAAATTTTAAGCATCCTGTAATAAAACAAGACCTTTCTAATGTGGCTGAATCCGTTTTAAAGATAAGTCCGTTTAAACCTGATTTGATCGTGGGCGGACCACCCTGTCAAGATTTCTCTACAGCGGGTAATCAGGATGAGGGACATGGACGAGCCGTATTATCAGTTTATTTCTCACAAATCGTTTCTAAAATCCAACCGAAGTTTTTTGTTATGGAGAACGTCGCGAATATCAGGAATTCGCAGTCATTCAAAAAAGTTATATCCCATTTCAAAAAGGCTGGGTACGGATTGACACAGCGCATTCTTGACGCGGCTTACTGCGGAGTCCCACAGACAAGAAAACGTATGTTTGTCGTTGGCGGGCTAAACGAACAGGATGATTTTCTTGGAAAAGAGCTAGACGCGGCGTTGTCAGACAAACCGATGAGTATTTACGATTATTTGGGCGACACGTTAGGAACTAAGTACTACTTCCGAGTTCCGACAAATTACACTCGTCGCGGGGTCTTCAGCATCTACGAGCCGTCAATGACCATCCGAGGCGTCGACCGTCCAATACCAAAGGGGTATAAGGGTAACGCGAACGATTCTGCGCCATTACATATGGCAAGGTGTCTCACGCCCAAAGAACGGAGTTACATTCAGACATTTCCGGTGAACTTCAATTTCATGGGTAGCAAAACCGACTTGCAGACTATGATTGGCAATGCTGTTCCGGTTAATCTGGCGAAATATGTTGGATTAGCCTTGTTGCGGTATTTAAAGGCAAAGGATTAATAGCATGCGTGTTGTGGATCTTTTTTCTGGGTGCGGAGGAATGTCTCTAGGCTTACAACAAGCCGGATTTAAAGTTGTGGGAGCTTTTGATAATTGGATGCCTGCAATTGCCATTTATAAGGAAAATTTCAAGCATCCTATTTTCAAGGCTGATTTGAGCCGCGACGAGGTGAATCAAGACATTAAACGTCTTAAACCTGACATGATTGTAGGAGGCCCCCCTTGTCAAGACTACTCGATTGCGGGAAAAAGAACTCCTGGGAAGCGTGCCAACCTGACAATACGATTTGCAGAGATAATTTCATTTGTTAAACCAACATGGGTTATCTTTGAGAATGTATACAATATCGAGAAATTTAGCACCCTCCCCAAAATGAGGGAAATCCTTTCTAAAACTGGGTACGGGCTCTCGTCAAAGGTCCTTGATGCCAGTCGATGCGGTGCACCACAAAAAAGATTGCGATATATTTTAGTCGGAAAATTGGGCGCTGAAGACGGTTTTTTGGATTCCATTTTAACAGACAACTTGTCGCCAAAACAAATGACAGTTCGCGACTATTTGGGGGAAGCTCTCCATACTCAATATTATTACATGCATCCCAGAAGCTATAATCGTCGCGCCGTTTTTTCTATAGATGAACCTGCTGCGACGATAAGAGGGATAAACAGGCCTATTCCAGAAAATTACAAAAAACATCCTGCAGATAAAGCAAATGTGAAGGACGGTGTGAGAGCTTTAACTACTAGGGAGCGAGGTTTTCTGCAAACCTTTCCGGAAAGTTTTGCCTTTCCAGGGGCTAAAACAGATGTTGAATTGGCTATTGGAAACGCAGTTCCGCCCGCATTGGCTCATTATGTCGCAAGCTGCATTAATCAATGGACCGAAATAAATTCAAAAAGGAAATAGAAAATGTACTATTTTAAAAGAATAGCTCCAAAAACAACGAATGAATTTCGGTGTAATTTTGTAAACAACACTGGCTGGGGCGTATGGGATTTTTCTGGCGTGTTCCAGGATGAAAACGGACAGCTTCATAAAGCTTCTGACTTAAATAATTTCCAAGCCGCCTTCTTTGGAATTAAATCGGCTTATACTAAAGGCGTCCGTATAATAATTGATGATGAATCAACATCATATTCCATTATATCTCGGACCCCGCAAAAACAGACCTCATCACAGGTAAGACTCGGTCACGATGGCAAAAAAGAGCCTTTTGATTTGGTGACGGCGCTCTTAATGCTTCCTAAATCTTGTGCATATAAAAAAATAGGAGATGCAAAAACAACTATTCCCAGCACAGGAAACTATTGGCTGCAAACAATATACCTATCTGCAACAGAGCTTCAGTCAGACTCATCAAAGGCTGTATTCCTTTCGATAGAAAAATGCGTGTTTGGCATCGGGAAGAAAGACTCAGAGGAATATTACGAACTAGATGTCAACAAACGAATTGGAGATATTATAGAAGTCGCTAACAAAAAAAAATTACCTGATGATATTTTACATTACGTAGATTATTTTGCTGGCGTATATAAAGGGAAAGAAAAATTTGATTATGACAAATCTATGTTAGCAATCGAGGGATTGACGAAACTTCTTTCCGAGAAATATCCGGCACTTTTTTTAGGAGGGCAAGACCCCATGGCAAAAATTTACGAACTCGCTCATAAAAACGAACAGCGCCTTCTTGCGGCGATAAGAACAAAACCATTTATCCTTCTTGCTGGGATGAGCGGAACAGGAAAAACGCGAATTGTGAGGCAGCTCGCGCAAGGCTGTTGCCCGTCTGACAGTGATTTAGCGAAAGACAAGCCTGGCAACTATGAATGTATCCCTGTTCGACCGAATTGGCACGATTCGACTGACTTAATGGGGTATGTAACACGTATGACTCCAGACGGCACCTCTGAATACGTCGTTACAGATTTCATCCGTTTTCTTATCAAAGCGTGGCTATATGAGGAAAAGGGTATACCATTTTTTCTTTGCCTTGATGAAATGAATCTGGCTCCGGTTGAGCAGTATTTTGCAGAGTTTCTAAGCACCATCGAGTCCAGACGTCAAAAAAATGGAAAAATTTTAACAGATTCTTTAGTTCGGTTTTCGGATGATAAAATGCTTAAAGAAACTGTAGAACGCGTACTTAATCAATTTAATATGAAATCTCAGGACATTAAGAAATTTATAAATTTTTTTATTGAACAGGGGGGCGTTCCAATTCCGTCAAACTTTATTGTTATGGGAACTGTCAATATGGATGAAACCACCTGTTCCTTCTCGCGAAAAGTCCTTGATCGAGCAATGACATTTGAACTAAATGCTGTTAACATGGATGAAGGCCTTTCCGAAGATACTGATATTCCGTTTGACTTTTTTCCTATAGAAAAAACAATAGGCCACTATACTCATGGTTGGCAAGTTTATAAAGATGCTAACGACATCTGTGAGAAAATAAAGAAATACCTTGAAACTGTCAACGAAAAACTCAACGGCACTCCTTTTAAATTTGCATATCGTACCCGCGATGAGGTGATGGCGTATTGCGTAGAGCGTATGAAAGACGGAATATCTTTGGCAGATGCTCTTGATGAGGCTACGTGTATGAAAATCTTGTCCCGCATTGAAGGAGATGAGCAAATTGTGAAAAAAACATGGCTTCGTGAATTAAATAATTTGATTGTGGATAGTATAAAAAAATTAAAACAAGATGATCAGCCTGAGCCTGAAATTTGCAAGAACAAATTAGACGAAATGTTCGTGCGTATGGAAAACGCTGATTTCACAAGTTTTTGGACGTAATGGCTCGTATTCTCATAACACAAGATGACTTTGAATTGCAGATTTTCTGTAATTCGTTTGACGATATACGCACAAAGGCTTTAAAAAACATTGGCGAAGACGCTTTGTGGGCTAATTACATTATTCCAGATGAAGCTAGAGCTGTTTTCTACAGGTCTGATTCTGATGAAGACAATGGATTCTCTCCTCTAACAAATCAGGCTTTTTTCTTTGACAATGTTGATTATTGTTTGTCTCTAAAAATAACGAACAGCGAAGCTTGTCAACCCGAGCCAGCGTTTACATCTAAGAGCGCGGCAGGACGGTTACAACGTTCAGATTCAAAAACGTTGATTGGGACGCTTAATTTCGGAAACGATATTGGTAAATTTGAATTGGCGTTCACTTATAAAAAATTGGGCATAAAAAAAAGAATTTGTCTTACGATAGAAATTCTGTCACAAAAAATAGATTACCATAGAGATTGGATTACCCTGATAAAAGAAATTGAAGAAGAACATCAAACTCTTGCGTTTGACATTTTGAAAAGCACATACCATTCTTTTGATATTGCAACGAATGACATTCCTAAAGAGCAAAAAACAGATATAATTTGGTGGTATATTTTTAAAACTTTTCAAGACCAGTTTATCAAAGCCAGTAATCTTATTTTAAGACGGCCGCATCATAAATGGAAGCGGCTTGAAACGTATCTTCGCGCAGACCAGTTGCGTTCTTTGTCCCCCGCTCAAGAAAATGAATTTGCTGAAAACCGTCTAAACCCTGCTCATTTATATTATTCAGAAAAAACAATTAATGACCATGATACGCCAGAAAATCGTTTCTTTAAAATGGCGGTAAAGCAAATTTCTGATAAATACATGCATTTGTCACATTTCTTTCTAGAAAAAAAAGCTGTTAAAGAAAATGGAAGTGTTATAGACAAAATTCAAGATATGCGTAAACGCTTAGTCAAACTCAAAAATAACGTTTTTTTTCGTGGCGTAGGCAAATTCAATGGTCTTAAACAAGAATCTCTTATTCTTCAGAGGGCTAGTGGATATTCCGTTGTATATCGTATATGGGCTATGCTAAAAATGATGTATGCACTAAACGGAAATCGCATAAATCTCGAATCTAAGGATATTGCGACACTTTACGAAATGTGGTGTTTTATTCGAATCAAGAATGCATTGTCTTTGTTAACGAACGGTGCAAAAAAAGCTAAAGCGCATTTAAACAATCTCGCATACAACCTTTTTACTGGTGAAAATTCACAATTAATATTTAAGGATAGTTCTGGGGTTGAGTTAGCGGAAATTCGTTATAATTCTTCATCTAACGCGAATTTAAAAAAACAGGATGATGATATGACGGTTCCCACGGCAAGTATTCCTCCTAATCCATCGTCAGAACGACCTGATATCGTGCTTCGTCTTTCTAAAGCTTTCGGTGGGGATTCTCAATATAAGGTGACATACCTTTTTGACGCGAAGTATCGAATACAAGATACGTATTCCAATGGTGTAGACTACCCTCCTCAAGATGCTATAAATCAAATGCATCGGTATCGTGATGCTATATACTATAGAAAAAGAGATGCTGACGAGAGGCTGAAAAAGGAAATTGTTGGCGGGTATATTTTATTTCCTGGCAAAGGAAATCCTGAGGCTGTCAAGAGAGCTCCTTTTATGCGAACGCGTGAGGAAGTCAATATTGGAGCGTTTCCTCTTCGCCCTGGCGATGAGGAAAATGCCAAAATCCTTCAGGACTTTCTTAATTCCTTACTCAATGAAAGCGAATGGGCACGTCATCTTGAAAATGTGATTGCGCAGAAGGGCATGGAACAAATCCCGAATATGGCCGAATTAACGGATAGAATTTTAATCGTAAAAAATTATCCAGTAGGTTATGGAACCGCAGTTCGTCAAAAAGGCATTCTTCCATGGGGAGCGTCATCGTGTAATTACCCAGAGAAAGTTGAATTGATTGTCTTGCCGATTGCACAGGATGCATGTGTATTCAAGGTCAAGGCGCCCTTAAGTACTGCTATGTGGAGCGAAGTGGTGCAGTCGCACCCCGAATTCTCTTCATTTAATCCTCAATTTGAATCATACTACATTTGGTCCGTTGAAGAACTGAAAAACACTTAAAATAGCAAGCGATGTAAAAGTCTAGCAAAGATTATTCTGGAACGGCGAAGTCATTAATTCGAAGAAACCACTTTAGTAGCTCTTATGTTGTCCTTTCATTAAACTTCTGCATTTTGCGAAGATATTTATGGAATATCGCAATATTGAGATTTATACATGGCGGCCAATCGAGCATGCGAATTCGGAGGGCTACTTTTTGTAATCGATTTATATACTTCTGAGCATTCTTCTTTTTCAATATTCGCAATTGTAATAAGTTCATACTTCGCTCGAGAAGACCCAACATAGGCCAATCGTTCTTTTTCTTTCAACTCTTCTTCATCATTAGATATATTCACAAACATATCTTTGTTGATATCTAAAAGGATAACAATTTCTGCTTCAAGCCCTTTAAATTTTCTGCAAGTAGTAAAAGGAATTTTTTTCCCATTGCATTCGTAAAAATAACGTTTCACTTCACGAACTACCTCCGATTTTATTTCTGAACTTAAAACTGAAGATTGTTCCGATTCCACCGTTAGAATCTGTATCCTATCATTTTCAACACGATTAGAAACAACGTATTCAATAATACGTTTTACATGTCCAACATCACTTGTAAAATACATTCTTGGATTTTGCCCTATCTCCGCACCTCGCTTCATCTTTATCGTTTTTCCTTTAGGTGCATTCAACAAGCGGACAGATGCTTCAGCAACCTTCTTTGTATTTCTACAATTACAGAACAATGTCAAACGACAATCTGCCTCTTCAATGAATTTCGGGACAGAATTTGATTGTATTAACTGGTTCTTATCATAAAATAAAAAAAATGTACCATTTCTTTTTTTGACTAAAATTTGCAACGTTTCGACCACGTTGGACAAGCCTTCGGCGCCATTAGTTTCATCACCAAAATCTTGACCTTCATCAATAATTACATGCTTATACGGGAATTGAACATCAAGTTCTTTTAGTTTCTGATCCAATTTCAAATAATCCGGAGATGAACATCTACATTGCTGACATGCAAAAGCAGCAACAGTCATAAATTGAATTTTGCTGCTTGCATAAACTTCAATAAGATATTCAGCCAAGAATTTATTATAGCAAAGAAAGAGGACGTTTTCCCCTGTAAGGGCTAAACGGTTCGCCTTTTCAATGGCCATAACAGTCTTACCACTTCCGGCCATACCATTGATTACCGCTGAATCCTGTTCTTCCAAGTAATCTAGCAAACGTTTTTGTTCCTCTTCCATTCTAAAAAGTTTATACTCGCATTGAGTACGACGAAGATAGGGGATAGAAACAAATTCACCGTGATACTGTGGAGCCATCTTCTTTAAAAGCCACTCAAATTTTTCATCACTAAGAGGCATGTAAGAAGTTCTATCAACGTCATACAAAGCAATAATTTTTTCTTCTAAATTATCAACATCATCGTGAGTGAGCGTTAGATTAGATTGAATTTCAATGCTCTCCATCGCGTCAATTTCGTGACGATCATAGCCATAAAGCCAAACGCCAAAGCAATACTTGCAAAACAATTGTTCATTAAATTCTGCACGCCATAATCTCTGAATATTGTCCTGAAGTTTGTGTCGTTCCCTCTTAGCCTGCTTATAAGGACCTCCGTGAGACATTTTAGCACCATTTCCATATAGCCATTCACGATTCACCACATGGGGGTTCCCGTTTTTCGCTTCAAGACACAAAAATCCTTTTTCCTTGTGAAGAATAACAAAGTCAATTTCACATTCATCCATATAGCCATCCTCATTTTCAGAAAGCTGCACAGAGTGAAAGACATAATAATCGTCTGAAAGGTTCTTCCGCAAAATTTCGAACATTTCTGGTTCTAAACTCGCGGCATCATTTTCAGACGGAATTGGATAAGCAGGAATCATTATAGCCATATAAAAATCCTTATTGTAAACAGTTTTTCAACTCATTTAAATTAAACTGACTTGAACCCATATGAAATACTCGCCAACCATTAGGCAGAATAGTACGTAATTCATTAACGCTTTCGGGATCAACATATGAAGCGCACAAAGCGACTCTTCGATTATGCCATAACATTTCAATTTCGTATTGGGCATTATTTTTCTCATAATGCACCATATAGCCCTGAGGTGCCACTATAACATGATTAAATAATTCCCGAAGAATCGACGCGTCAGGATCAACATTGTTTGCAATACATTCTTGTTTAATCTCTTCAAAATTCTCTGAGTTTACATCCCTATCAACCATAAAGTCATCTAAAGGAATTGTGGGGCCTTCAGCAACGAAATCTTGAGAAGCGTTGTTAGAACGAACGTTCAATTCAATGGCTTCAGTTTCAAGCAAGGAATCCACAAATTGCGTTACAATCATATATTTGATTTTTGTGGGTTTCGGACTCAGGCGAGAAACAATATCCATAACCTTTGTTTTGCTCCAGAGAGGATGAAGAATCAGCACACAATCATCCTGCCGATAAATTGCAAACGTTTCATCAAGTCCCACAGTTGCAGAAACGCCATAAATGTCAGATTTAGTCCTGATGATATTTATATTCTTTTCAACTAATTCTTTCCAATAATCCTTTCTTAAATTTGGAACAAACTGGCCGTCCGAAGAAATTTTCGCTAAATCAAGGCCCATTCGCCAATCTAATAGTTCATGTTCCCACTGGTTATAATAATCACGCAGACAATCGTAACAAGAAGCATCGCAATTGTGACCATGAACACCTTCCGTCAATGCTCTATATATATGACCACCTTCCAAAAGTGTGTTGATAAACACATTTTTCTTATTTTCATCAGATATACTGTTTAGATAGGTGGTATAACCAGCACCATTTTCCAATTGTTCTGCTAAATAGACTATTGGATATTGGACATTATCAGCCTGAGGCAATATCCTAGTAGTGTAACCAATCGTCAATTCAGAAGCATTGATATCCAAAAAATCAACTATACTTCTACGGAGAAGTGTTCCCCAAGACAGGAATGCGCCATGAATATAACCCCAAAGATGTTTCTTGTCAAAACAATTTTTCCCTAACGGATTCAAGCATAATTCCGAATTACGTGTAATGACTGTTGATTCGAAAATACCCGAAGTTTTACTTGTTGCTAAGGCAAATTTTTTTGTTAAAGGATTATTTGGAACTTTTTCAAAGTATTCTGGATCGACCCAACATTTTTCAAATCGAGTCAAAGCAAAAAAACGATCGCCTTTAGTATTTACAACATATATTAGACCATCGTCTCGGCTCTTGTTACAGCCCACAGATAACTGAGTATTCTGCACAGAATTCAATTCAATATTTTTTTCACTAGATATTGCAGTAATGCTGCGAGAAGGAACCCAGTTATAATGTCCATTATAGTCTTCTGTTTTATTGTAATCTACGCGATATCCCAATGGAGATGCGATTGTAACATCGTTAGATTGAATGTTCATTTTTCCACCACAATTCGGGCATCTCATTTTACGTTCTAGATTTGTGATAATGGTGGAATTTCCACATTTTTTATTGTCGCATAAGGCTATGAAACATCCTCCCATCTCCGCTAGTCCACAAGTTTGAGCATCAGCCAATCCATTTCCCACATAATGCACGAATCCAACAGACCTGAGAATTCGCTTGTCCTTTACCACCTCACAGCCAGGCACAAAGGTTGTCAAGGCGATATCAGCAGAACGGTCAACAGCTCTTACTGTGCGCGGATTAGTAGGCCTTGCCTCATAAAGAAGTCTGTTTTGAGTTGGGAATCCGAACATTGGCAAAATGCCTGCTGCTGCAAGACGTTCGCTCAAATTCCTTTGAATATAAACAGGATTATTATTGGCAGTAGTAATATTCTCCGCCAATGATTGAAGTATATCGTTCTTAATCAGTTGTCGCTGTTTAACATCAATATATTCTGGAGCCAAGTACGAAATAACTCCTTCAACAAGGTCTTGATTTGCATTTAGCCAATTATGAAGTTTCCCCTGTTGCTCAATGTTCCAATCTTCTGCATAGCCAAAATCACCATGAACCGAAGAACTGTTTCCGGGCTGAATTCCAATTCCCTTAAACGCAAGTCGAAGAATTTCCTTGTTTACAATGCGTTTAAAGATTTCAACACTTGTCAAGTCTACGTATGGTGGAGCAGGATTGCTAGAAACCATTCTTGTTGGTTCCTGGTAATGCATTTGATCATGACTTTTTACTTTCGCTACGGTCAAGGCGATAGAAAGTGGAGCACCTCGACGACCAGCACGACCAACTCTTTGTTGATAATTGAAGCGCTGAGGAGGCACATTGCCCATCATTACCGCGTTCAAGGCGCCAATATCTACACCAGCTTCCATTGTTGTTGTAACACTTAACAAGTCAATTTCGTCATACAGCGGAATTTCATCATCCTTGCTTAAATCTTGGAACAAACGTTGACGATCCATAGCCACATTTTTATCCGTTTGGCCTGTTAGTTCCTCGCAATGTAAACGAGTAGCTTCGCGATTGCTAGCTGCATCAACATAATAATTTCTGTTCACCTCATCTTGATTAATCGGCGTAGGATCAGCATTCAATTTAGCGCAGCAGAATACACAATGGCCCATTGAATTATGCAAATGTCTTGTTTGACAAACAGGACAACGCCACTCCTGACTTCCCGCTTCAATAAATTCAAGATTCTTCGGTTGTAATAAAGACAAACTAGGATGCAAGATTCCCGCATTACGTAGAACAGATTTTATACGATTTTTTAAGTTATTAACGTCATTTCGAGATTGCATACCAAAGCAACTCTTTATAAACTTGTCAACACGTATTGGCAAACTATCCGTGCCATATGCAGCCGCAGATTCATTATCGAACACTCTATAGTTTTCACCTAAAATTCGAACCACAGAATCAATAAATTCCGGCGCAAAACCATCTCTTGCGTTATCCGCAATCACAGCATGAAAATAGCCGAAACCAAGACTTTCAAAAGAACGTTTTGCAGAGTCAAAAGCTCTTTTCAAACATTCCGTATTACATGTCGTTTTTAGTTTAGAAAGAAATTCAACTCTTGATGAATTTAAACCAAATTCAGGAATGTAACCATCACAGTCCTTATTTACTAGTTCTTTCCATAAAAATGTCTGACCGGTGCCTTCTTGCCCCTCTTGATTAGACGGGAAAGGTCCTGCAGGATTAATTCCCGTTTGCAATAGGCCCTTATTGACCTTATCGCCTAGGGCATTCATGTTTACATTCCCTGATTTTCGACTAAAGAAATTGTCAAGACTTTCATCTCTGTAGCCAGACAATACATTTTGCATTGCTTTTTCAGTATTAATTTGATTAAAAAGCGACATATTTGTCGTGAGCATCAATTTCATTTCATCAGGAGATAGAGGCTCCTCCCCATTTCTAAATTTCAAAAATAGGTCTAATCCATCGTCAGTATTTTTTAAATTCTTAATCATCAATTGACGCATGGTGTCACGATAATGGTCAATTTCAATGCCCGCAGAAAGCTTTGCAGCATCCTGGCGACTATCAGTAAATAAGACCAGTTTTCTTTTGTCAGATCCATCAGCAGACGAACTAAGAATATTCATAATGGAATCAGCAAAAACCTGATTTAATCGCTGAATACCAGTACCATGACGATATAGAGGAGTTAAAGTTCCTTTTGACTCATTATATTTCTTTTCCGAACCACAATGTGGACAATGCTCCGGAAATGGAGCATCTGAAATTGGAGTATTCGGATTATCCTCTTGTTCTGAAATCACATATTCTAGGTAATCTCCAGAAGCAAGATTTTCTGTAACCTCAGACTGAATAGGATTAAAGGACACTTTCTTGCGCCAGAATTGAGAAAGTGCGCCAGAATCCTGTTCGTAATCCTTATCTTTTTTCCACAGAATACGATAACTTTTTCCCGACGGGAAGATTGGCTTAGCATTTCCCAATCGCTCTACGCTACATGAATCCGTTTTTAACGGATATCCACCAAGAAAAATCTCACCGCAATTACGGCAAACAATAGCTTCGAGAATTTTTCCGCCACAACTACAACGATTTTGTACGGCAGAATACAATTTACCGTATTTACGGCCTTCAAAATGATACTTTTCGTCAACTGCGGAACATTCCGGATTAGAACAGATCCATAAGTGGTCGATGTTTCTTGCAAAATAATGAGCCCTCATGGGCAACACATTGCCATCAGAATTTTTGGTCACGTTTAAAATCGTAATAAGTATTTCAACATCTTTTTCAGAGACGTTCAATATAGATGCAATTTCATTGACTGACTTTGCGGAAACACCTTGTTTATCACTCAAACCATAAATAAGCCACTCTTTTAACAGAGTCTTTTCAACAAACGCATTAATAGTATCAAACCCGTGACTACAAATACATTTTTGAATAGATTCCTGATTAAGAGACGAGCTCTTTTTTAATGATTCAAAGACTAAGCGTACGCCATCCTGATTCAACAAACCTATTTCAGGATTTAATCTATCAATGTTCCAAAAGCCTTCTTTATCCCCAATTTGTGAAAACTGATTCGGATTGCAATTGAAAAAATCTTTTAAATATTCATTTGCGTCATCACCGTTCGCAATAGAAGCACTTGACGAGAGAATTCTAAACTTTTCTGGAGACTTTGTAAGTCCCAAACGATTTAGCAATACCTTAAGGATATATGCAACTTCTGTTCCTGCGGTTCCCCTATATGTATGCAATTCGTCAACAACAAGTGTAAACACATGGGGCGTTTCACCATCAGCTACCGGTTCTTCAAGCCATTGTTTTGTTTTCTCAAATATTATTTCTTCTTCTTGACGCATCAACATCACATTCAACATGCTATAGTTAGTAATCAAGATGTCGGGTGTAGATTGCTGCATTTTTTCACGATAGATATATTCTGCGGCATCCTCATCAGTACAGGGAATTGAGTTCTGTAATTCGTATAGATTACGAAGTTTCTTTACATCTTTCAAATCTGTTAATTTTTTTTCTTCTAATTTTACAATCTGACTTTGCAAAGATTGCCACTGGCTGTCAATTTTCTTTTTGTCTTCAGATTCCTTTTTTCCTTCTTTCTCATGCGGAGTCTTACCTGTATAGCGACCAAATGTAATACGAAAACCTTCTCGATGTTCATTAAGCCAATCCTTGATTTCGCGTCGTTCCAAAGACTTTCTAAGTCGAACCATCTGATCTTCGGCAAGTGCATTCAAAGGATACAAAATCAAGGTTCGCATTACCTCATCTTTATGTCCCTTTTTCATCCAATCTTTTGATTCATTTACGAGATTGGCTATCAAAGGCATCATAAAGCATTCCGTCTTACCAGAACCCGTTCCGGTCGTCACAACAAGGTTTTTGCCATTGCGCATTACGTCCTTGAATGAATCGCACTGATGTTGGTATAATTTTCTAATTGATCCGTCATCATTGCGAAGCAGTCCCATGTTAAGAAAATCTGCAACATCTTGACTAATTCCTAATTCAGAACAAACCTTATTAATCGTTGCAACGCCTTCATATTTGCGTAAAAGCTCTATAATTGGAGACTGCATCAAAACGCCATCTTGTTCAAGCAATGCGCGACGTTCCTCAACATATTTTTGATTTGACAGAGGAATACCACTATCAAGATACTTCAAGTAAGTTTCTTTAAGTTCATGTCCAATTTTCACCGGGTTAATCATACAACCTCCACAGCATTATTGCCAAAAATCCTTTTTAATTCTGAGACCATCGAATCCGAAACCATCCTATAAGACCATTCATTATCTTTCTTATTAGGTGGAATATAATATTTATCTTCTTCCAACTGGGAAACATCTGAACATATTAGCGCTCTTGAAACTAAAACGGGAATTTCAGAATAGTTCCTGCAATAGAGTGTTTTCTCTTTTTTATTATATACAAAGAGACCAAATTTCTTTTCTGAGAGAGCATTTTTTTCCATCCGGACAAAACATCTAGCCACATTGACCGCATCAGGATTTTCTTGATAACTCTTTATTTTATATAATACTTTATCATGCAAAATCATTGAGGGATAATAAATGATATTTGCATTTTTGAATATGCCGCAAGAAGTCATTTCTATGGATTTGCTCACACCAACAAATTTATATTCTCTAAAGTCAAATTCATATTTCAATAAATTGGTGTTATTCGTCGCAAAAACATCTTTTTCAATAATTTCGTTGAGTTCAATCTGTTTTTTTATTGAAGGAATTTTCTTGAGCATTTGCAAAGAACTTGCCATTTTTTTCGGCAAAGCATCGCCTCGTTTCCGTAAAACAGAAAATCCAAGCCTGTCATTACAGTATGCAACCTCAACAATTCCATTTCTCCACAAAGGCATAAATAGCGTATATTCTGGATAATTTCCCAAATCAATCCGATTGTCAACAAGGCTATTGCAGGCTTGAGCAACATGACTCCAATCGACCCAACCAATCAGACCAATCCATTTTATGAGACGATTTTGCAAATCAATAATTTGATTCATACCAACACTTAATCCCGCTAAACAAGTTTTTTTGAGTGACGTAAATAATTCTTGTTTTGCACTTTTTTCACGCCAAGCTTATGAATTTTCCTTAAGAAAGCGCGCTCATTAGATACTGATTCATCTTCGCATGAAAAATCAAATCCAACCACATTAATCTTAGAGCTATCTTTACATGGAGAGAGTCCTCCAATAGTGGTCAACTCCCAACCACAGATTGCTTCTTTCTTCATTTCCTTAGTAATTGAGGCGATTTCAAAATCACTATCAGGAACCCGATGACCATTACTGATTATAAAATACTGATCAGGAGCAAGTTCAATTTTTTCCAAATCGATTATTGAATCATTTATTTCCACTTCTTTGGAAAAAGAATTTTTCTTATTCTTGATTATAATTGGCTTATTAGAATAATCAGAAGACAATCTTATCATTGGCTTAGCAAAATCCAGCCATCCCTGAACATAAGCATATCTAGAACGTAAACCTCCAATATATTCTACAGGAGACGCTAATTGAAATTTAAGCTTAAGAATGTTTGCAATTTTTTCTGTTAACGACTTAACCGCGACAATGTAATAGTCTTTCCATGGACGAACAAAAATTTCGTCAAGATTATCAATTCTAGGAGCTAAAAATTTATTCCAATCAGTCTGTTTGTATATTGTCAAAATGGATTGACCGAGACGAGGATTTCCTTTGGCAAAACACCATTCACTAGAATAACCAAAAACCAAAGTGAAAAAGGGGTTTTTCTCACATTTCGAACTTGCAATAACAACTTCAGGCACGTTCTGAAGCTCTTTTTTCCCTTTTTTCAAAGAACCTTTTATTTCAGAATTTCGTCCTTCGTCAAAAGGATAAGCACTAAATAAATAATTTTCTAAAGCACTTTTCCCTCCGCCCCTGCCTCCACCTCCGAATTTCTCAATATCAGAACGGGAAGACCCATCCCAGTTCTTATAAAAACCATAAACCAAATGTTGCAAAAAATCGGACGCTTTGCCTGTGTGACATTCAATGTGGGCGTTATAAATAATTCTTGCACAAACAGGGCGCTTTTCTAACAAACGCTTAAAATCATTATAACTGATATCGCAGCCAGGAAGCAACCCCAAAGACTCAAAAACGTCTATAAATTTCAGCAGATCGTTTTTGGAAATAATCCGTTGCGATCTAGGATACTGAACATAACGATACGCGCCATCGTGTTCATATACATTACCTAAATCTAAAAATAAATCATTTTTTTCTAATATATCCGAAGCAATTTGCCAAGTTTTATCTTGAGCTGTTTTACCTATTGTTGTTGTACCGCCACTAAAATATCCATTCGTATCGCTAATTCCGTATCTATTTAGCATAGGCAAATATGCATCATTAAATATACTATTTAATGATATTTCATACGTTATTTTTGTCTGAAATGCAACAATAGCTAAAGCGCGATACCCATCATCACTCTGGCACCGAGCAGAGTTCTTTAATTGCGAAATTACAGCATCGTAAGAACACCCTGCCCGTTCCACACAATTTTTAAATGCGTATGGATCAACACAAATTTTAATTTGTGAGCCTGGAGAAGAAAAAACTTCCTTCAAATACGTTAGAATCTCATGGCCTACACGACGCAGCATTTTTTACCTTATGTAATTACTCAATCTATTGAACTTTGACGGAAAATTAGATCGTGCCTAAATATTTATTTTTTTCATTTGCATCAGTTAAACTCAATTTAAAATATTGAATTAAATCTTGAATCGGAATATAACTTTTATCACCATCATTTTTTAAAAAATAATTATTCAACTGTAGGCATGCTTCATTTTCCTCAGGATTTCCAAAACTATCCCAATTGGCGAAACTACTTTCAACCATCTTCAATCCCGGCAAATCAGCTTCTCCCGACTGCAATACCGTTGCAAATATTTTTAGATTTTCTGGATAACCATAATTTGTATTCAATAAAACGGGACTTTTGTCATTTATGACATCTAAAAGTGGCTTCAAGCCACTCTCTGGCTGTGTAATATTAATAGAATCTAAAACAAGTACGCAGTTTTCATCCTGATGTTCATTAGTGTAATTCCATATTTCTATTAGACCTTTTTTACAAAAATCCTCATAATGCAGCCAATCATATTCAACATGCATAATCCAAACGCGACTACGCTGAACGGCCTTTGCATAAATGTATGCCCAATTTATACAAGGAATAAAACACGCCTTTTTTGTAGATAAAATCCTTCCAACCTTGGTAGCAATTTTACTCAAAGAGTCATCATCCATTGAACCTTTTAAATTTTTCATACACACCAATATGGCTGGATTTGTATTTGTCACTTCAGCTTTATTTTCACAAAAAAAACAACTCGACGATTGAATCTTCTTCTGTACATCCTCATTCGAATTCAACGTTCTCCCTTCTAAAATGGGCAAGGAAACTCTTAACGTATTTAAAATAGTATCATAATTTTTGTTTAAATCTTCTATATTTTTTTTCTTTTCTTCAATTTCCTTATCCAGGCTATCTATATCTTTTTTCTTATTTTTACATTCATTATCAACGTCAGAAAGAATCTCTTGACGTTTCTTTGTCATTTCCTTTTCAAATTTTTCCTTCATTTCCGTTTTTAAACTTTCTTTGTAATCATCAATTTCTTTACGAAATGTACTACACAATTCAGAATCTTTATCTTCATTACGGATAAACAAATCTATAAAAGAAAAATCTTCTGATATGTGAATTGCCGCCTTTTTTACGCGTTCGTAGCGAACAGAATCAAGATTACCATTTGATGACGTATCCATGTTAATTATTGATTTTATTAAATCTAGGTTACTTTTCGTAAGGCCTAGAACATTCCTTGTTTTTTCTTTCAGCCAATTAACTAATTGACTTTTTGATGAACAGTCTATTTCCGATTGCGACTCTCCCAAATCATCATTTATTAAAATAGTGGTTTCACCATTCAAAGCACAGATATAATCTTTCCAATTTTCTACTATATAAGTATGAACATATGTATTTTGCAGCGCTTCAATATTTCCATTAACTTTTTTAAAAAAACCATAAAAAATTCTAGGGTCTTCCCACTCTTGAAGAACAAACTTCGAATTATTAAATTTACACTCTTTAGACATGTTTAAAGAAATCTGTTCTAAATCTATATAATCACTTTTTTTTCGATATCTAAATACATAAATTTTTGGCCTTAGAGTTACTTTATTTGTAACCCAAGAAACCTTATTACCATCCCCATTTCTAATATTTTCGTTTATTTCTTTCAGTTCGTATAATTCATCTTGCTCATAGCGCCCTTTTGCCGTAACAAAGACTTTTTCTTCCGATTTCAGACGCTGAAATTTCATGCCATTTTTTTCTGCAATAAGACTAACTATCGCCAATGTCCCACCAGATTTCAATGAGCTAACAAATCCTAAATATGTATTGTTATAACTTAATTCCATGGAAAAACCTTTTTCAAAAGCGGATTTTTTCGCTAACGCAATTGGTCAGCTTGTTAAACCTGTATGCTAATATACTCTAAAAAGTTGTAAAAGCAAGCTTCCCCCCTTAATCTGTTGTTAAATTCATCCTATATTTGCTGAACTTTCTGCGGTGATATCCGGGCGGAGACGCACTTGTGAGGCTTCGTTGCGAGAGCGGCGCGGGGGGGGGCAGACGCGCACGAGGCGGCAGGCGATACGGTCCGGCCCGGCAGACCATATTGCCTGCGACTCTAAGGTGACAGTACGCCAACCAAGCCGGGGAACGCCAGATTGACTTTCGTGGACAAATAAGCACTGGCAACATAGCCGATTTTATGATTATTCCGGCCTACTTTGAGCCGCTAGTCAGGTGTTAGAGAGCCTGGATCCGGAGAAGGAGGACCACAACTGTTGATGGGGAAAACGGATGGCTGGGTAAAACCGTAAATTGCGGTCCGTTGCGTTGCGCGAGTCCCTAAACTACTTGTAGGCAGACAGCTCGCGCGAACACAAAACACTCTGAATCAAGCCAAACAAATGTATAAATAGACTCCCTAGGTCCGGAATAGTGGTTCGACAATAAACAATCTTGTGTACTATAGGGCGTGGCTAAAAATGCCGCTAAATGTATGTTTGAGGTATAAACTTCAAACATTTTTTAGTATATGGCTTTACAGAAGAATATCGGCAAGGCTTTGCGTGCCCTAAGGTTGCAAAAGGGAGTCTCGCAAGAAAAATTAGCCCTGGAGACCGGGATTGGCCGCCGTTACATGAGCGACATCGAAAACGGTCGAAGGAATGTTTCTCTCGAAATTATTGAAAAACTGGCAGATTTCTTTGAAATGAGTGCTAGCGACTTGGTGAAAGAAATCGAAAATGCCGCATTCCCTCCTGTAACGCAGAAATCGCTCAAGCGGTGGTTAGTAGAGCACGATTACAATGATTCTGTTGTTTTTCAAAATCCAGATTATGTGAGTGCTGTTGTTGGTGTGAGTGAAGAAGGCCGCGTTATCTATTCTTATGAAAAGATGGTGCGGACTTTAATGATGACAGATGGCATGGATTACGAGGAGGCTGTTGAGTTTGTTGATTTCAATACCATAGGAGCACTTCCGACAATGGGTGAGAATGCGCCAATTATAATGTATGAGGTGGAAGGATGAAAAATAAAGACTTTGCACAATCGTTCTTTTCTTTTTTTCAGAATAACAAGTCTTTCTTAACAAAAGAGGATGTCGAATATCTCGCTTCATCGCATGATTTTGGCAATTATACGGTTTTAAAGGAATCTCATGGTTCACCTGATGAAGAGTACAAAGAAGATGGATATCAGAGATACTATAAAGAATTTCTATTGGATTTTTATGGAAAAAAGTTTCTTGTAAGTCAGCAATGGTACAGCAGGCAAAGCCCATATAATCTTCAAAAATTTGCAGAATGGTTGATAAAAAAGGCGAAAGAAAAAAATTTTCCAAAGGATAAAATCCCATCAGAATTTTTTGAGGGAATGAATTTGCCTAAAGGAGAGGCTGTGGAACGAGATAATGACAACGAAAATGTGATTAATGAATCTCAAAATGGCAATTCTCAAAGCAAAGTTCATCAAAAAATTTTCTTCGGCGCTCCTGGTACGGGCAAGTCTTTCAAGGCAAATGCCATTCTCGGTAAAAACCGGAAAAAATCTTTTTCGAAATCGGATTACCCCAAACGTAATGGGTATGCAAATGATCTCTGTGATGTAAACAATGTCGGTTTTGAAGTTTGGTCAATTGACAATATTGAGTTTCTGGAGAAGAAACTGGTATCATTTGAATCAGACAACAAAGTTACAAATCCAAGGCATAGTGCTCTACGTGCATATATAGATTTCTTCAAGAAGTACAGAGAAGAGAATAGGGAAAATCGCACCACATTCCATCCTGATTACGATTATGCACAATTTGTAGGTGCATACAAGCCCAAGAAAGAATCCGGCAGCATCACCTATTCCTTTGTTCCGCAGGTTTTCGCAAAGGCCTATGCGGCTGCTTGGAAGTTGTATCTCGCTGCGGGTAAGGTGTCGACTGCCGAGAACCAGGTCTATCTCGTTATCGAAGAAATCAACCGCGGGAACTGTGCCCAGATTTTCGGCGATATTTTCCAGTTACTTGACCGCGACAGTGAAGGATTCTCGCAATATTCCATCGATGCGGATTGCGATTTCGCAGAGTGGCTCAAGGACAATGGAATCGGTGATGGCAAGCTCAAACTCCCGCCGAACTTGAACATTCTCGCAACCATGAACACCAGCGACCAGTCGCTGTTCCCCATGGACAGTGCATTCAAGCGCCGCTTTGATTGGGAGTATGTGCCGATTTCGTTCACGGACGAAAAAGGAAATGAAAAAGAAGCCGCCAAGTACGAAATAGATGTTCCTGATGCCAATGGGAAAAATTATCTCTGGAAAAATTTTGTCGAAGCCGTCAATGATAAGATTCTGGATCTCACCGAATCCGAAGACAAACAACTCGGCGAATTCTTCATCAAGCCTGACAACGGTTACATCATTTCTAAGGACCGGTTCCTTGGCAAGGTGATGTTCTACCTTTGGAACGAGGTCTGCAAAGACGAACATAAGAATGGCTCATTCTTCCGTGCAAAAATCAATGACAAGGAAGATTTCTTTACTTTCCAGGACCTTTACAAGAAAAAGGACCTTTTAAAGCTGTTTATGGATGGATTGCTGGCTCCTAAAAACTAAGGGACTTGCTTTTGCAGTTTTTGTATATTATATTGGTGATATAGGAGTTCAAGATGACTATGGGCACATTGGCATTTGAGGTTCCCAAAGAGATGGAATCGTTCGTTGAGGCAAATGGCTGCCGCAGCGAATTGCTTCGTAATGCATTGATCCTTTTGCCCTACATACAAGATTTGACAATCTCCCATGGTCGCGCGGCAGAACTACTTGGCATATCGAAAGAAACGCTAATTAACTTGTACGGGGATATGGGAATTCCCTATCTTGATGGCAGCATTCAGTCCGTACACGAAGAAATGGCCGTTTACTCCGCAGCGAAGAAAAAAGAATGATTGTTGTTTCCGATACGACCCCGATTATTTCGTTGTTGAAAATGAATCGGTTGCAATTGCTGCACAGCCTTTTTGGCCGTGTGTGCATTCCGTTCGCTGTATTCGAAGAGTTGACGGGTAATCCCAATTACCAAGATGAAGTCTCCATTTTGCGTGGTTCCGATTTTATTCAAGTTGAAGAAGTTGCCAATGCCGGGGATGTCCAAGTAATAAAAAATGATGGTCTTGATATCGGTGAGAGCGAAGCCATTGTCCTGGCGAAACAACTTTCTGCAGATGTCCTTTTGATGGATGAGGCCAAGGGAAGGCAGGTCGCGTCTCGATACGGCCTTCAAATTATGGGGACCGTTGGCATTTTGCTGCAAGCTTTTAAAGATGGTCTTCTTTCTTATCACGAGATAATTGATTGCGTCTTTTCGCTGCGTCGTAATCATCGCCGGATAAGTGAAAACCTGCTCATGGATCTTATGAAAGAGATTGAGCGTATTGAATCGAGCCGATAGGCATGATTTTCCTGTTCGAAGAATTTGCTTACGATGCCGGTTACCTCAAGGAGGTTATCGGTTATAGGGGCAATAGCGATTTCCAGAGCGAGAGCGGTTTTAATACCAAAGCGGCCGACACGGGCGCCAAAATAAATGGCGTCGGTTATTGCTTTTTCAACGGGAATCCTGTATTTGTGCTGCCCAAGGTCTTTCTTGATGATCACAATACAAGGGCTTTCGGCGTGCTGATTGCCCCCGACGGCAAGGATATCTTCGGTAAGAGCGAATCTCCCATAAAGAACGTTCAACGCCGATTTCTCTCGTCACTTTCGACATGGCTCTATTCCGCTATCGACAAGTACCGCACCGATAGCGATATGACTGGCGTCCGTTCCCCGGACCACATGGAACATTCCAAGTTCAGGGGCGATGCCCGCTATGCGACTCTGCTCGATGTCATGAGCAGCATGGAACTGTTCTACAAGAAAAACCAGAACCTGTTCGTCTTTGTCGCCAAGAACAAGCATAGCGGAAACAACCGCATTAACTGGCAGCGGACTATCGCAAAAAAGACGCCCCTTATTCAAGGCGATTCGCCAATCTACATGGAACTGGAGAACAAGAAGAAGGTTTTTGATTTGGACGACCGTCTGCTTGTTCTGTATTTCTCCGCGATGAAGTTTATCCAGGACGAGTTCGGGTTCGAAATGCCGCAGAGCGAGTTCTACATTCCGCTCAAAAGGCAGGAGTTCGCACGCCTTCTGGAATGCGAACGCGGGCTGCGCGAGCTGCGCCGTATCAAGTACAAGTATTTCGAAGACCGCCTGCTGAAACTCTACAATATAATGGAGGCGTTTTTCCGTTGGGGCGCCAGGTACACCAACAAGAACGTAAAGGCGAAGGAATACCTGATTGCAAATTCGTTCAACAACGTTTTCGAGACGATGATTGACAGCCTCATCAGTGACCAGGATAAAGAAGTCGCGAAGTTGAAGAAAAACGAAGACGGCAAGATAATCGACCACCTGTACAAGGAAAAGTCATTGATATTTGCCGACGGGAACGAAAGCATTTGGCACATTGGCGATAGCAAGTATTATAAAGAAGAAAACGAGGTGCTCGGCCAGTCGGTTGCAAAGCAGTACACCTACGCCAAGAACATTGTCCAAGATTTCTTCTCTCCCGACTTTGTCGATGGCAATGACGAATGCTATAGTTCGGGCGTCCATCAAGGGGTGCGCTACAGAGACTCGGTGACAGAAGGCTACAGCGTCACGCCGAACTTCTTTATTCGCGGATTTGTCCCGGAATACGAAAACGACGGCCAGTACGATGATCCGTATTTTTCGAAGAAAGGCGAATCGAAAGACCCGATCAAGCCCGGCGAAGACATGTGGGGTAAGCGCAACCGCCATTTCCGAAACCGTCTCTTTGACCGCGACACGCTCCTGCTGAAGGTGTATAATATAAACTTCTTGTACGTGCTAAAGACATACACTTCCAAGCATTCGTCCCTGCGCGACGATTTCAAGAAGAAGACACGAAAGAGATTCCGCGATGATTTTTTGAAATTGCTGGATAAATATTACGTATTTTACGCCGTATGGCCCAAAAATTCGGAGACCGAATTTGTCAATGCTCATTTCCGCATGCTTGCTGGAAAAATTTTCAAGCCCGCAGATTTAAAATGCCTTATATTGGCTTTGGAAAAAACTTCCACTGATGACGACGATGTAAAAGAAATGTGGAAGAGGATAGAGGGCGGTTGCGAAATGATAGCCCGCGTAACTCCCAAAGAAATTTGGGAGAACGACTTGAGTAATTTGGAAGAAGCTGAATTTGAGGAAAAATCAGTTGTTTTTGATGAGTCGCTAAATGGTTTCTTTGTCAAGAGAGAAAGTTTTGAAAAGGCCAAAATAGGTGAAGTCCATAAGCTTCCTAAATACATCATGAATAAACCTGTTGTAGGCAATGTATTCTTGCAAAATGGATTTTCAGCTGGCAACCCTAAATTTTCTGACAAGGACGAATATTACTTCTTGCCTTGCAAAAAAGGCTGATTTTCTCGATTTTGCGTTAAAATATAACCCGACCCGGCCCTTCGGCAAGCTCAGGAACCTGAGCCGGGGAACGCCATGTAAAATTTTCTTACGCCCCTAGCCAACATTTTCGATATTAGGTACATTAATGCAGCACGTGATTCTCTGTCAAATGGAGAATCGCGTCTTTTTTTATTCCGAAAATTCTGAATAAGGGGACGCCTCTAACATCAACCGGTCGCAAATTGTGACCACATGGAGGCTAATATGGCAGAAAACAAAGAAAAATTTGAGTTGCCAAAGGAACTCTTGGAATCAATAGCGGGGCTTAATGAACTTATGAGCCAACAACAGGATCAAGCAGCAGCAATGATGTACAGATTGATGTTCCGCCATGAACGGAATCTCCATGTACTAGACCGCTATTCAGATATCGTACTTGAGGGCGTTTCTGGCATGGGTAGCGAGTTCGCGAAAGAGGATTACAGGAATTTTTTGCAATACCTGTCGTATGTTATTCCGGACGAATATGCACCGCATAAGGAAATGTACGAAGAAGAGCTCAGAATCGCCGAAGATGATGATGAGTCTGCAGATAAGGAGGTCACGTAATGGATCTTGTAAAATTCGAGAACGCTTTGAAGATAGGGGAAACTGCGGCCATAGAATTCAAACGGGCTGGCGGTACTATTGAAATGGATACCTTCGAGACGGTTTGTTCATTTTCAAACCGATTCGGCGGTGATATTTACCTAGGGGTACTTGACAACGGGACTGTTGTCGGCATTCCTGAAAATGCCGCGCCATCCATGGTGAAGAATTTTATTAGCGCCATTGGCAATCCAGACTTGTTCAGCCCCACGCTTTACCTTGAACCGGAAATTTTCAAGTACCGCAAGAAAACCTTGATTCATATACACGTACCGTCGAGCGGTGAAGTACATTCGTTCAAGAAACGGATTTACGACCGCATGGACGAGGCGGACGTAAAGGTAAGTGCGACGGCAAAAATCGCGCAGATGTATATTCGCAAGCAAGAAATCTACACGGAACGCAGGATGTATCCGTATGTGAAGTTGAAGGACTTGCGCTTGGACTTGCTGCCGATGGTGCGGATTCTGGCGAAGAACAATGGCGGCGGTAGCCACTTGTGGGAAAAACTTTCGAATATGGATTTGCTGAAAAGCGCGGGCCTTTACGCCGAGGACCATGCGACCGGCAAAAATGGATTTAATCTCGCCGCGGTGATGCTTCTTGGTCGTGATGAAGTCATTCGCGATGTCAGCCCGGCTTACCAAACGGATGCACTTGTCCGCAAGGTGAACGTCGATAGGTATGATGACCGTTTGACTGTGGTGACAAACCTTGTTGAAAGTTTTGAGCAACTGTTTAAGTTCGCAACGCTGCATTTGCCCGATAAGTTCTATGTGGAAGGCGCTGAACGCAAGTCGCTGCGAAACATTGTGGCTAGAGAAATGTTGGTGAATACGCTGATGCATCGTGAATATTCGAGCGCATACCAAGCAAAATTTGTGATAGAACAGGACAGGATGTATGTGGAAAATGCGAACAGGGCTCGGTTCAACGGGCCGATTACACTCAGGAACCTTGAACCGTTTCCAAAGAATCCACTAATCGCAAAATTTTTTCGCAATATTGGTTATTCGGAAAAGCTCGGGTCTGGTGCGCGCAAGATGTTCAAGTACGGGCGTCTTTATTCCGGTGTTGATCCCGAGTTTATCGAAGATGATGTATTCCGCATTATCCAGCCCCTGAACGAAAACTATTCATTCGATGCAGAGATTGCAAACGGAATAGGTGGTCAGAAGACTACACAGAAGACTACACAGAAGACTACACAGAAGACTACACAGAAAATTCTTGCTGCGATGGAGGATAACTCCAATGTGACTATATCCGAATTATCGGAAATTTGCGGAATAACTGTTGATGGTGTAAAATGGCAATTGAGAAATCTCACAAAAACCGGACGCATCGCCCGCATCGGTGGAGATCGTGGTGGTCATTGGGAGGTTTATAGGAAGTAACTTTTCTATCTTTCACATCATGCAAAACGAAAACTCTCAAGAAAAGATCAAGGGCAACCCGATTGCCCTTTTGCCTATCGCCGTATTCCTGGTACTTTATTTGGGTCTCGGCATCACGTTTGAATATGTCCTCAAGATCCCGATGGGATTTTACAACATCCCGATTGTCGCGGCATTCTTGGTGGCGATTTTCGTGGCTTGCGTACAGAACCGCAAGCTGAATTTTGACCACAAGATGAATGTGATGGCAGGCGCACTTGGCGACCGCAATATTTTCTTGATGATCCTGATTTTCCTTTGCGCGGGCATTTTCGCAGGGATTCTCGGGCGTTCAAGCGCCTCAGCGGCGGCATACTTGCTCTTGGATTTCATTCCGGCGCAATTCGCGGTGGTAGTGCTGTTCGTTGTCGCGGCGTTTGTCTCTACGGCGATGGGTACGTCTGTTGGCACAATTGCAGTGGTCTCCCCGATTGCGGTCGAAGTCGCACAGATGGCGGGCTTTGGCGTTCCATTCTGCGTAGCGACGGTGATTGGCGGCGCGATGTTTGGCGACAACTTGAGCTTTATTTCGGATACGACGATTGCGGCAACATCTACGCAGGGCTGCAAGATGAAGGATAAGTTCCGTGTGAACTTTCTAGTGGCTGCCCCGGCGGCACTTCTCGCGATTATCATTATCACGGCAATTTCGTTTGTGACTAAGGCAAATACAGTTGCCGAAAATTCCTACAATCTCGTACAACTTATTCCTTATGTTCTCGTGTTGGTACTTACGCTTACGGGCATCAATGTTTTTGCGGTTTTGCTCATCGGCATTGTCGCAGCCTCCATCATTATGGTGGGGTCCGGCACGCTTAATATGATTGGCCTTTTGCAGAACATCGGGAACGGCATTTCGGGAATGTACGAGACGATTCTCGTGGCGGTTTTGGTGAGCGCCTTGTGCGGGCTCATTCGCATTCACGGCGGTTTCGCAGCTCTGTTAGACTTTATCCATAAAGTGTTCAAGGGACACCGCAGCGGTCAAGTGGGCGTTGGCCTCTTGGTGAGCGCACTCGACATTGCAACGGCAAACAACACAGTCGCAATTGTGATGGCGGGCCCTATCGCAAAGCAGATGGGCGATGAATACAGAATCTCGCCGAAAAAGACAGCTTCGCTTCTGGACATATTCAGCTGCGTGGTACAAGGCATCTTGCCTTATGGCGCACAAATGCTCGTGGCACTCGCGGCCATTTCAACGGCAATCCCGGACGCAAACATCAGCGCATTCGACCTCATCCCCTATATGTTCTATCCGTTCCTATTGCTTGTCAGCGTACTTATATTCATTGCAATTTCTCCACGCAAGAACAAACAATAAATTCAACAATGTTTCGCACTAACAAACCTCGCTTATGCGGGGATTTTTTTTCATATTCCAATTTAGACTACCCCACAACTACTCCTCATATATGTTACTTTGTATTTTACAATTGAGGCAGACAAACGTCTCAAAATAAAATTAAGAAGGCAATCATGAAAAGCGTAAAAATTATGGCAATAGCCATGCTCGCGTTGATGGAGACGACATCATTCGCAGCACGAATTGTACAATCAAAACTAGGCGATATCGAAATCACTAAAACACAAGACGCTAGCGAAGTTGTCTGCACCGCAGAATTCTATGACGAACTGACGATTGTCAAAGAAGCAGAAACAAAAGTTCTCGTCAAAGGGCGATGCGGAATGGGCTGGGTCGATAAATCAAAAGTTGAATATGTCGCCAAGGCGCAGGACAAGGTCATTATTTTTGACGAAATCCCGTTATTAGATTGGCACGACAATCCAATGGGTACCGGTATTTTGATCGACGACATTGAAGATTTTGACATCGCACAGATTGACCGCGATTTCAAAGAATACCTGACATACACTATGGATCGTGAGCAAACAGAAATACGAAATGGAGAGAACTAAGCTCACGCATCAGCGCTGCCCTGCGGGGCAGCGTTTTTTATAGCCCTTTCATAGCCTTGTACAAAGTCAAAACAGTTAACAATTCTTTATAATTTTATTACATTTCCCGTCGATTAAACAAACACAGATATTTCATCAAGGAATTCTTATGAATATTGCTATCGTCGGTACCGGTTACGTTGGACTTGTTAGCGGTACATGTTTTGCCGAAATGGGCGTCAATGTGACTTGCGTTGATGTGAACCAGGCCAAGATTGAATCTCTCCAGAAGGGTGAAATTCCCATATACGAACCGGGTCTCGACGAAATGGTGCTCAGGAACCAGCGCGAAGGCCGCCTCAACTTCACGACCGACCTCGCTAGCGTTCTCGACAATGTCGAAATGGTATTCAGCGCCGTGGGTACGCCCCCCGACGAAGACGGTTCCGCCGACTTACAGTATGTGCTCGCTGTGGCCCGCACGTTCGGCCAAAATATCAAGAAGTACACCGTTCTCGTGACCAAGTCTACCGTCCCGGTCGGCACCGCCAAGAAGGTCAAGGCCGCCATCCAGGAAGAACTCGACAAGCGTGGTGTGAACGTCCCGTTCGACGTGGCCAGCAACCCGGAATTCTTGAAGGAAGGCTCCGCCATCACGGACTTCATGAAGCCCGACCGCGTTGTCGTGGGTGTCGAAAGCGAACAGGCCAAGGAACTCATGACCCGCCTCTACCGCCCGATGATGCTCAACAACTTCCGCGTGATTTTCACGGACATCCCGAGTGCCGAAATGATCAAGTACGCCGCAAACTCCATGCTTGCGACCCGCATCAGCTTCATGAACGACATCGCAAACCTCTGCGAACTCGTAGGCGCCGACGTGAACATGGTCCGTAAGGGCATCGGCAGTGACACCCGTATCGGCTCAAAGTTCCTCTACCCGGGCTGCGGCTACGGTGGAAGCTGCTTCCCGAAGGACGTGAAGGCACTCATCAAGACCGCCGAAAAGAACGGCTACAAGATGGGCGTTCTCAAGGCTGTCGAAGAAGTCAATGAATACCAGAAGACAGTCCTTTTCAACAAACTCGCAAAGCGTTTCGGCGGCGAAGCCAACCTCAAGGGCAAGACGATTGCCATGTGGGGTCTCGCCTTCAAGCCGGAAACGGACGACATGCGCGAAGCGACCGCACTCGTGCTTATCGACAAGCTCACCAAGGCTGGCGCTATAGTTCGAGTCTATGACCCGGTTGCCATGAACGAATGCAAGCGCCGCGTGGGTGACATCGTCACTTACTGCAACGACATGTACGAAGCATTGCTCGATGCCGACGCTCTCCTCCTCGTGACCGAATGGAAGCAGTTCCGCATGCCGAGTTTCGGCGTGATGAAGAAGTCCATGAAGAACGCCCTCATCATCGACGGCCGCAACATCTACGACGCGAAGGAACTTGCCGACGCCGGATTCGAATACAGCGCCATCGGTTGCTAAGGAATAGCCATGCTTGATAAAAACGTTATCCTCAATGGAAAGGCCGTCCTTGTTACGGGTGCGGCAGGATTTATCGGCTGCAACCTCTGCAAGAAGTTGCTTAACGACTACAACTGTTCCGAACTCGTCGGACTCGATTCCATCACCGACTACTATGACGTGAACATCAAGCACGAGCGCCTCAAGGAAATCGAGGCTCTCGCGACATCAACCGGTAAGAAGTGGACATTCGTAAAAGCGAACCTCGCCGACAAGGCTGCAATCGACAGCCTGTTCGAGAAATACCACTTTGCCGTCGTCGTGAACCTCGCCGCCCAGGCCGGTGTCCGCTATTCCATCACGAACCCGGATGCCTACATCCAGAGCAACCTCATCGGTTTCTACAACATCCTGGAAGCATGCCGCCACAATGAGGTCGAACACCTCGTGTACGCGAGCTCCTCCAGCGTGTACGGCAGCAACAAGAAGATCCCGTACTCCACCGACGACAAGGTCGATAACCCAGTCTCGCTGTACGCCGCCACCAAGAAGAGCAACGAGCTCATGGCGCACGCCTACAGCAAGCTCTACAACATCCCGAGCACGGGGCTGCGCTTCTTTACGGTCTACGGCCCCGCTGGCCGCCCGGACATGGCCTACTTCGGCTTCACCAACAAGCTCAAGGCGGGCAAGACCATCCAGATTTTCAACTACGGCAAGTGCAAGCGCGACTTTACCTACGTCGATGACATTGTCGAAGGCGTCGTGCGCGTGATGCAGCACGCTCCCGAAAAGCAAAACGGCGAAGACGGACTCCCGCTCCCGCCGTACAAGGTCTACAACATCGGCAATAACCACCCGGAAAACCTGCTCGACTTCGTGACGATACTCCAAGAAGAACTCGTCCGTGCGAAAGTTCTCCCCGCCAATTACGACTTCGAGGCGCACAAGGAACTCGTGCCCATGCAGCCCGGTGACGTGCCCGTGACCTACGCCGACACGACCGCCCTGGAGAATGATTTCGGCTTCAAGCCCTCAACACCTCTCCGCGAAGGTTTAAGAAAGTTTGCAGAATGGTACGCAGGGTATTACGGAAAAGTAGAATAATAATTAAAGTTCTTTTTACAGAACAATCAAGCCGTCACTTTCAATCTGAAATTGGCGGCTTTTTTCTATTAAACATTAGAAAAACCTCAAAAAAAAAAGATTTATCAAAGAAATCATAAGACAAAGCGAGAGTATATTATAAGGAAATAAAAAAAATGTAAAACGTAAACAGTGAAATTTTCTACTTTTACGATCTCAATTGAGAATTGACCTATTGGAATTTTGCACGTGAAAAAAGTATTGCATATATCGAAGTACTACTATCCCTTTACCGGAGGCATAGAACAGGTCGCCAGAGACGCCGTTCGAGCTCTACAGGGAAAATTCGAGCAAAAAGTTCTTTGTTTTGAACACGACAACAGCGAGAACCAGAACGTCGTTGACGATATCGAAGTCATTCGCTGTAAATGCCAGTGCAAAATTTTTTCGCAGTCCATTTCGCTAGAATTGGCTTGTAAGTTCAAGGAACTGCTTAAGACGTTTAAACCGGATTATATCGTATTTCACTATCCGAATCCATTCGTCGCAAGCATTCTTTTAAGGAACATTCCCAAGGAAACCAAGCTTATTCTCTACTGGCATCTGGACATTACCCGCCAGAAGATCTTAGGCAAGATATTCCATCCGCAAAACTTGGCCCTACTGAAAAGAGCAGACAGGATTATCGCCACAAGCCCCAATTACATTGAGGGCAGTAAGTATTTGTCAAGATTCAGATCAAAATGCAAAGTCATCCCGAACTGCATTGACGAAAACCGTCTTGCAAAGACCCCCAAAGCAGTCGAGCTGGCAGAAAAGATCAAGCAAGAAAACAAAGGCAAGACCATCTGTTTGTCTGTCGGACGCCTTGTACCATATAAAGGCTACAGCTATCTCATCAAGTCAGCTCAAAAGCTAAACGAAAATTTTGTTTTCTATATCATTGGCGATGGAGAAAAGAGAAAGTCGCTAGTAAGTCAGAGCAAGAACTGCCCTACAGTCAAGTTCCTTGGGAAACTAGCGGACGACGAACTTAAAGCCTACTATTTGGCAGCAGACATTTTCTGCTTCCCATCAATTACCAAAAACGAAGCGTTTGGAATCGCCCTTGCCGAAGCCATGTACTTCGGTCTGCCCTCCATTACATACACCATTCCAGGAAGTGGCGTAAACTACGTGTCCCTGAATGGCGAAACGGGCTTGGAAGTTCCTAATAGGGATGTCGAAGCTTATGCAAACGCAATCAAGGAACTTTCTGCGGACAAGGACAAAAGAAAACAGTTTGGGGAAAAAGCATTTAACCGCGTTGTAGAGCATTTTCTATACAAAGAATTCCAAAGCGATTTCGTTAATATAATGGAAATGAAATAGGATGACACGTTACTGTATTAACGGCACATTTCTTAGCGAAAAAAGAACAGGGATTTTTCGATTTGCAGAAGAAATAATCAAGGCCCTAGATTCTTTAGTCGGCGAAAATCTTGATATAGTTTTAGTAGTCCCCAAGCACACATCTATTCCATTTTCTCTCAAGAATATACACATTCTTGAATATGGTTTCTTGAAGGGAATTCCATGGGAACAAACATTTTTCGCCTTCTATGCATTAACGCATAGAAGAATTCCTATTAATTTGTGTAACGTTACACCATTGCTAGTACCAAATGGATATTCGGTCATTCACGACATAAGTTACAAAGTCAATCCTCAATACTTTTCACATTGGTATGGCTTGCTATCAAGAACGTGGCATTGCCTAAATTACTGGATCATAACTCATTTCGCAAGACACATTTTTACAGTTTCGGAATTCTCCAAAAAAGAAATAGAAAAAGTCTATAAAACAGATTCGCAAAAAACGACCGTCATAAATAACGGTTGGCAACACATGCTAAAAGTGGAACCAGCCAACGACAGCGTTTTTGCGAAATACAATCTCGAAAAGCAGAAATACTTTCTTAGTCTTTCGACCATTGCCCCCAATAAAAATTTGAAATGGGTTTTACAAGCGGCCCAAAACAATCCCGATAAGACGTTCGCCATTGCAGGTTCCTTGAACCCAACGCGTTTCGGCCTCGACTTGAACTTAGACGAACTCAGTAACGTCAAGTTTATCGGCTATATAAGTGACAACGAATTCGTCACTCTGGCAAAGAACAGCGAAGCATTTATTTTCCCTTCTATTTATGAAGGTTTCGGCTTGCCACCTCTAGAAGCCATGGCTGTTGGAGCCCCTGTTATTGTATCGAACATAGAAGTTCTGAAAGGAATCTTTGAAAATTCGGCTCATTATGTGGATTCGCAAAACGCGTATATTAATTTAGACGATTTGCTGAGCAGCAAACTTGCAGATTCAAATGAAGTACTTAACCGATTCAGCTGGGGAAAATCAGCTAAAGGACTTCTTGAATGCTTGAATTAAGAAATACATCAACCCACGTAGGTTCGTCAATATCAATAAATAAAATTGCTCTTTGGATAATTTTATTTTTTGGTGTTTTTGATACAGCAAGGCTATTTACCCCGCTCCCTTCATTTTTAGGTTATCTAAAAGAAGTTTCTATTTTTTTTCTTTTCCTCCAACTTTGCTTAAAAAGAATATCGTTTAACTTACGTAGTTATTGGGGTTTAACTTTTGTATTGTTCTTTTCCATATCATTACTTTGTATAAATCGAGTTTTTTTTTCAAGTTATTTTTCTAATGAACTTTTAATATATCAAATAAAAAACATTGAATTTTTTCTCCTATTTTTAATATTCTTCAATCTTAAAAAGCTGGTTCCCAGCTACACAGTTACACATCTAATAGACATCTATATCAAATTATCTCTAATACTTGTTATTGTAAATTTGATTGGCACCATGGTTCCAAATCCCATTTGCTACAAATACATTGGACGTGGTTTTGATTCAACAATGTTTATCGGTCGACTGTCTCTTGGACAACCCGCTATGGCATCATTTCCCATTTTATTATCGTTCATTTGGCTTTGGACAAAAACAAACAAAGGAAAAATCGACTTCATTTTTCTTTGTTTGTTACTTTTCTACATTGCAGCCTCTACAGCTATGACCGCATATATTATTATTTTGGCAGTAATCATCTTCAATTTTTTCATATTCCGAAAAGACAAAAAACAATTCAAAAACAACATTCATTTTTTTGCTATCGTTTTACTGATTGCATTTTGCAGTCTAAATGTACTCATTTCCTATTTTTCGGAATTTTCCAATATTCTTGACATTGAATTTTTAAGAGCTCGTTTTCTCAAAATTTTGGGATATGGCAACTTTGAGGATAAATCACTAGGAATGAGATCCGCTTATAGAGCAAAAATTCTATCTACTCTATACGATAAAGATTCTTTTATATGGGGCATTAGCCCAGATTATTACGAGTGGATAAAAAATGTAAATTACGCAAAAATTCCTATAGAAAACACCTACTTTGACATTCTCGCAAAATTTGGAATAATCGGATTATTATCATATTTATCGTTTCTCTTTGGTTATATCAAATACGCTCTTAACACTTACAAAATTTACCACAACAAAGAATTAGTATCCCTTATCGTTTCTATTACCTTAGCTATGGTTTTATATAGCTGGACCTTACCGATATTTGCCACATACTGCATGGCATTTGGTTTCGCACTGTTTTCTGCATACATTTTTACATGCAAGGATTCAATCGATGAGTAAACTACTATACGTTCTCGTGTGTTCGGATAAAGATTTATATTGTGAGCAGTGCATTCTATCCATGATGAGTGCAAAAAAGAATTCGCCTAATGCAAAGATATCATTGTTGATTGATGATGTGACTAAATCGTGCATAGAGCAAAGCGAAACAAAAAAACAAATATTCAACCTCATTGACGAATTAGTTATAGTTCCGCGCCCACAAGGTTTTTCAGGCATGGAAACAAGCCGGTTTTTGAAGACCTCCATGCGAAACCACGTCAAGGGAGATTTTCTTTTTATAGACTGCGACACAATTATCTGCGATTCCCTGGACGACATTGTCAATACGCCGTTTGATTTTGGTGCGGTTCTTGACCAGCACATGCCTTTTTCGAAAAACACGCACTTCGCCATTGCAGAACAGCATGTAACGAGAATTGCAAAGACTAAAGAAGTCGCGCAATATGAAAACTACTTCAACAGTGGCGTTTTATGGGTCCGAGAAACTGCCGAGAACTTAAAATTATTTGAGGACTGGCACAACACATGGCTTGAATCTAGAAAGCAAAAAATAAAAACAGATCAGCCATCACTCGCTTTTGCTAATTACAAGAACAAGTTCATAATCAAAGAATTGAGCGGAATCTGGAATAGTCAGGTTTGGTTTGCCGCCAACTATCTTCCCAAGGCAAAGATTATCCACTACTTGGCAAGCATTACGGACGTGACCGGCGGTTACAACCGATTCTCTATAAATTTACCGCAAAAAATCAGGGACGGAATCGCATTAGACCATTCAGACTGGGAGCTCATTCAAAATGCTCGTAATGCATTTCCTTCGCCCAACGCCATTATCACAGGCTCCGATTTTGAAATATACAGATCATCGCTATGCGGAATTCTCCGTTCGTTATACAAGAAAAGAAAACTCTTTAATTTTTTAGAAAAAGCGATATACTATATCAGAGTTTTCAGAGCCAAAATTCTATTGGAAAGGAACTAGCTTCATGAGTCCCGAAAAGTTTTCCTTCGTCATACTCCATTACAATTCCATTGACGATACCTACCAATGTGTAGAATCCATCGAAAACCATTGCCAAAACATCGATTACCGGATTTATATCGTAGATAACGCATCTCCCAATCATTCGGGAAAACTGCTTTTGGAAAAATACGAAGGGAAAGAAAGAATCCGCATCATTTTAAGCGATGAAAACGTCGGTTTTGCAAAAGGCAACAACTTAGGGATTTCGCAAGCATTAAAAGACGGCTACGCAGATTTTGTAACGGTCCTAAACAACGATACAAAAATCATCCAGGACAACTTTTGCGAAGGACTTCAGACTCAATTTGAAAAATCAAATTTCGCAGTTCTTGGCCCAACGATATACACACCTCTAGGAAAGACCTCCATCAATCCCGGCCGCAAGCACATTCTGCAAGGCCGAGAGCTGGACTCCTGGGAAAATTTCTACAGTAAAGGATTGTCCTTCTTGAGGGAAAAGAACTTTTTCAAGCTAAAAGTTCTGCAAAAACAGATGGGGCTAAAACGCCGCCTCCGTTCCATGTTCCGCGCAAAATTCAAGTATACAGAAAACTGCGTTTTACATGGTTGCTGTTTAGTCCTTTCAAAAAAATTCTTTGAAAAGTTTAGCGGATTTGATTCCAGGACATTCCTCTACTTTGAAGAAGAAATTCTTTACGCCCATGTCATAAAATCGGGACTAAAAACGGTCTACGCACCGGAAATTGAAATTTGGCACAAAGAGGACGGAGCGACAGATTCTGTTTTCAAGGAGAATATAGAAAAAACCACTTTTTTATATGAAAATATTCTGAAAAGCATTCGCATTTACAAGGATGTCCTTAAAAACAAATAAGAACCAATGACAAACGAGAATTCATCAAAAAAGAGTATTGCCCAAAATACAGTATTTTTGTATTTCCGAATGATTTTTTTAATGGGAATACAGTTATATACCGTTCCATTCGTTTTAAAGGGTTTAGGAATTGAATGCTATGGAATCTATAATGTTGTTGGGGGAATTGTTACATTATTTACGTTTTTAGGCAATTCACTAGCTTCAGGATCTCAAAGATTTATCGCCTATGCCATAGGGAAAAATGACTTTGCATTACAAAAGCATGTGTTCAACACAACCGTAACAATTTATCACCTATTAGCGCTAGGTGCTTTAATCATTTTAGACCCTATTTGTGTATGGTTTTTAAATAACAAAATGGTCATTTCTTCCTCATATATATTTGCAGCAAATATCGTATTGCAGTTGTCGTTTCTGTCCTTTTTTGTTAATTTGATTTCTATTCCCTATAATGCAGCAATCATCGCGCATGAAAAAATGTCTATATATGCTTATGTAAGTATTTTAGAGGGTTTGGGGAAATTAATTGCGGCAATTTTTCTAAGCTATATTCAAAACAACGTATTAATCATTTATGCAATTATGATTTTTGCAATAAGTATTTCTATACGAATAATTTATCGTATTTACTGCAATAGAAATTTTCCAGAATGCGCCAATATCCATTTCAGCCTAGCACAAGATGTAAGAAAACAATTAATAAGTTATTTGAGTTGGAATATAATAGGTTCTCTAGCCAATATACTAAAACAACAAGGATTAAACATTGTAATGAATTTATTTTTTGGACCTATACTAAATGCCGCTCATTCCATTGCAAACCAAATTCAAACATTTCTCAATCAATTCATAAATAATATCTATATAGCATCTCGGCCTCAATTAACTAAAAGCTATGCAAAAGGCAACAAAACAGAAATGTGGACAATAATGGATTTTAGTAGCAAAATAACCTTTTTTTTATTAAGCATAATAGCTATCCCAATTTTAGTTGATGGGGAAATTTTTCTGAAATTATGGTTGCATGACATTCCTGCATATACATATATAATTTTAAAATTACTTATTTTTTCCCTTTTATTAGAAGCTCTAGCCAATCCAATCATAGGCGTATTTCAAGCTCAAAACAAAATCAAAAAATATCAATTATTTTCTAGCACAATTTTACTTTTAATCGTACCATTTAGTTATTTTATATTAAAATATTATTCCCTATCGCCTTTAACACCTTATTTTTTTACAGCAATCGCATCTTTCATTTTTTCCATTTCTGTTCTAATTATAGCGAAAACAGAACTTTCAATGGATGTAAAAAACTATTTAAAAAAAATCATTTTAAAAGAAGTCGGTCTTTTTATAGTAGTATGGTTCATAATCCACAGATATGCATCCCTTTTTGAAGAATCCATTGGACGTGCAATAGGATCAGTCATCTTGACTTTTGTTATCTTTTTACCGTTCATTTGGTTTATTGGATTAAGTAAATTAGAACGAAATACAATAAGAGATTTTATAAAAAAAAGGATTACACATGAAAGCACCTAAAATAATTGCCGAAGTCGGTTGCAATCATAAAGGCGATATGAACATAGCCAGGGAGCTCATCATGACAGCAGCAACATACTGCAAAGTTGATGTCGTGAAGTTTCAAAAACGTTGCAACAAAGAATTATTGACTCCTGAAGAATACAACGCCCCTCATCCGCATCCAGAAAATTCCTATGGTCCAACATATGGAGCTCATCGTGAATTTTTGGAATTTACCTTAGATCAACACAAACAATTACAAGCTTGGTGTAACGAATATGGAGTGGAGTACTCTACTTCTGTTTGGGACGTAACTTCCGCTAAGGAAATTACAACTTTGCAGCCGAAACTTATTAAGATTCCGTCTGCATGCAATCTAAATAAGCCCATGCTTCAATATCTTTGTGATAATTTCGGCGGTGAAATTCATCTTTCCTTCGGCATGACAACCAAGGAAGAAGAAGAAGAAATCGTCAGCTTCTTCGAACAGAACAAGCGTGCAAAAGACGTCGTTCTTTATAATTGCACTTCGGGGTATCCGGTTCCATTTGAAGACATCTGCTTGCTTGAATTAACTCGCATGCGCAAGCAATATGCAGATCGAGTAAAGGCAATCGGTTTTTCAGGCCATCATCTTGGCATTGCAGTCGATTCTGCCGCAGTAGCACTTGGAGCTGAATGGATTGAACGTCATTACACTCTTGACAGAACATGGAAAGGAACGGACCACGCGGCCTCCCTTGAACCAGATGGTGTCCGAAAACTAGCCCGAGATTGCCGAGCCGTAGCAAAGGCACTCACATACAAGCAAAAAGATGTTTTAGACATCGAAATGATTCAACGCAACAAGCTCAAAAAAAACCAAGTAAAAGGTTTCTAAGAAGGCTTTTATGGTAACAGCATTTATTCCCGTCCGCGGTGGCAGCAAGTCCATTCCATTAAAAAACATTAAATTATTTTGTGGAAAGCCGCTTGTTTGCTGGAACATCGAGGCTCTTGAAAATTGTAACGAAATAGACGAAATTATCGTGGCAACAGATTCCGATAAAATTGAAGAAACTGTTGTTTCACGCAATTACAAGAAAACAAAAATCTATCGACGTTCAGCAGAGAATGCCTGTGACACTGCAAGTACGGAAAGTGTGATGTTGGAATATATCGCTTATGCCAAATTGCCAGAATCCCAAGTTTTTATGCTGGTTCAGGCAACATCGCCTTTGACGCAAACACAGCATTTTTCGGACGCAATGAAATTGTACAAATCTGGGAAATACGATTCCATTTTAACCTGCGTTCGTAATTACAGGTTCTTTTGGAATGCTGATGGAACCAGTATGAACTACGATTACAAAAATCGTCCGCGCCGTCAGAACTTTGATGGAATGTTGATGGAAAATGGAGCTTTCTACATAAATACCGTGAAGAACATCCTTGCTAGCGGCAATCGACTTTCTGGAAAAATTGGAATCTATGAAATGCCTGAATATACGGCTACAGAAATCGATGAACCCGACGATTGGATTATCCTTGAAAAGCTCATGTACAAACATGTTCTGTCCTCCAAAATATCGGACATTAAGAAGATAAAACTGTTTCTAACAGATGTTGATGGCACACTTACAGATGGAAGCATGTATTATTCCGAAAATGGTGACGAATTAAAAAAATTCAACACCCGTGACGGTCTGGGCATCCGTCTTTTACGAGAAGCCGGAATAAAAGTAGGAATCATCACATCTGAAAATACAAAAATTGTAGAAAATAGAGCAAAAAAACTGAACGCCGATTATTTATTTCAGGGAAAAATAGACGGAGGCAAGTTAGCCATCGCTCAAGAAATATGCCAAAAAGAAGGCATTTCCTTGAATGAAGTTGCCTATATCGGCGATGATGTAAACTGCATAGAATTGTTGAAATCAGTTGGTCTTGCGGCTTGCCCTGCAGACGCTCAGGATTTAGTCAAAAAAGTCCCAAACATCCATGTAATGCAAAAAAAGGGTGGAGAAGGTTGTGTACGAGAATGGGCTGAAAGGATTTTAAAGTAATGAGAAAAGATGACTTAGGCGTAAAATCATTCAAGTATTTAATACAAATTCTACAAAATAATCCAAATATTGGCTATATAGCAAGAGCAATTACACCATGGCATGCGATTGGAGTAGATTCAGCCATAAGCAATTTACAAGAAAAGCATAATTCCATTCAAGGAATATCTCTGATAACGCCACACAGTAAGACCGGGTTCTGTTGTGATGAAACTATTTTCACCAATAATAGCAATTACAAATTTCGAATAAATCCATATAATCACGGATTGAATAAAATTAAACTGTTTTTTTTATTCTACATTTTTTTATTAAGCAACTTCTTGAAGCGTAAAAAAAAAGATGTTTTTATAATAGGATCAACGCCAGATCCTCTTCTCGCTATTTTGGCATTCAAGTATTTACCCAATAGGCACATAAAATTTTTACTCATTGATGACGGTGCAGCCAAATATATGGGTACATTACATCCAGAAAAGCCCTCAAAAGGTATCATAAATCATCTTAAATATTTTCATTTCGCCTATATGGGGAATGTATTTATTACAAACCATTTAGACGTTGATTCATTTTGTTTTCTAAAAAAATATCAAGACGAATGGATAAAGAACGATGAAATCCTTCCCTACTATCGTCAGACATTAAAAAAACTAAGTAAAAATGTAAAAATACAAAGCATATTTCCCCAAAAAACTTTTGTAATATGCACCACAGCTTGGAATCGTGAACAAATTCTAAATAATGAAGACTTAAAACAATTAAAAATGGTTTGTTCAATTCTACACAATCACGGATTCAACTTATTATTAAAGCCCCATCCGAGAGACTCATTTTTCATACAGCACAAAGATGATTTATATTGTTCGTTATTAAATGCTGATTCAACAGCAATGGAAGTTATTTGTGAAAAATATAGATTTCAAGGAATAATTAGTTTTTCTAGTACAATTTTGGTTACTGCCAAAATACTTTTTAACATTCCGACATTTAACATTTCAGAATTATTAAATCAGTCAAACATAAGCAAATTTTACCTAAACGAAATTGATTCATTTAAAAAAACATTTAAACAATCAACTTATTTTGTAAAAAACTTGGCTGATTTTGAATCTATCGTAAAAAAAAGTAGCACATCCATTTCAAAACAGCATTCAAAAGAAACATAACAAGGCAAATCTAAATTCAACTATAAAAAAAGCATTTTTCGTAAAAAATTAAAGGATTCATACAAGGCATAATCACGCCGTTTGGCCTAATGAAAAGATTCCAGTTTTTTTCTAAATTTCCACACATGGCAGAAAAAAAGAAAATCCTCGTAATGGTCGCAAGCCCAAAGAATGAACGCAGTGGCACTCTCATCCCGACGAAGGCTTTTGTCGAAGGGCTGGAGCAGAACGGCGACTACGAGACCGAGTACATTTTCATTGACAGAATGAACATCAAGCCGTGTCGCGGTTGCCTCAGTTGCTGGGGGCGCGAGGACGGTTCGTGCTTTATGAAGGACGACGACGTGCCGATGATCCGCGAAAAGCTCATCAATTCGGATATTGTCATCTGGAGTTTTCCGCTGTTCCTGTTCAGCATTCCTGGGCAGATGAAGGTCCTGATGGACCGCATCGTGGGCATGGTCCACCCGTACATGGGCCAGAAGCTCAAGGAAGGCGCCAATGCGATGAATTCGCACTTGCACGGGTTGCAATTCCAGAAGGAAGGGCAGAAGATTATTTTGCTTTCGAGCTGCGCCTGGATGGACATCGACGTGGTTTATGAACCGATCCGCAAGCAGTTCGACATCATCCTCGGGCACGAGGGTTACACGCTTATCGCCTGCCCGCAGATGCGCGCGCTCGACCACCGTGGCGGTCCGCGTCGTTTGAATATGCTCCGAGAAAAGTACCGCAAGGGCGGCGCCGAACTAGCTACGACGGGAAAGCTCTCTCAAGAAGCAATCGACATGATGCAGAAGCCGATTTTCAGCGAAGACGCTTACGTGACGCTCGTGACTGAATTCGTGACGCATATGTTCGATAGAGACGATAATTTCTAGCGCCTTCGGAGAGTTACTAGTTAATAGTTATTAGTTACTAGAAATTTGTTAAAAGACGCGGCTTTGCCGCATGTATCATGCCCCGCTCCAACGTCTTTGACTACTTGCAGCTATGCTGCTTAGTAGTCATGATCCGCGTATGGGGAGGGCATTTCCTTTTTCGTAAAACAGAAAATACAGAAAAACCCTGGCAGACGCCAGGGTTTTCCGTAAAAGCAAAATCGCAGATTAGCGCTTGCTGAACTGGAAGTGCTTACGAGCCTTCTTGCGGCCGAACTTCTTACGTTCAACGGCACGTGCGTCACGAGTCATGAGGCCTTCCTTCTTGAGAGCCGGCTTCACTTCTGCGTCGTTAGCAACGAGTGCGCGGGAGATGCCGAGACGGACAGCGCCCATCTGGCCAGCGATGCCACCGCCACGAGCGGTAACTTCGACGTCCCATTCTTCAGCGTTGCCAAGGATGGCGAACGGAAGATTTGCAATCATGTCCTGCACTTCAGAATGGAAGTATTCCTTGAAATCACGACCATTGATTGTGCGCTTGCCGGAACCCGGCTTCAGAATCACAGCGGCGATGGCGTTCTTGCGACGGCCAGTGCCGCGGTAGATCTTCTTATTCTTTGCTGTAGCCATAGTTTTCTCCGTTCTAAATTAAAGTTCTACGACTTCGGGTTTCTGGGCAGCGAACGGATGTTCGGCACCTGCAAAAATCTTGAGCTTCTTGATCATCTTGTGGCCAAGAGCGCTGTGCGGGAGCATGCCCCAAATGGCAGCTTCGAGCGGAGCAGTCGGGTTCTTTGCCAAGAGGTCAGCAAAGTTAATCCAACGTTCACCGGCGATGTGGCCAGTGTGGTGGAAATACTGCTTCTGGAGAGCCTTGTTGCCAGAAACGGCAACCTTTTCAGCGTTGATAACAACCACGAAGTCGCCAGTGTCGACGTTCGGGGAATAGATGGCCTTGTGCTTGCCCATGAGGAGACGAGCAACTTCGCTTGCAACGCGTCCCATCGGCTTGTCAGCTGCATCCACAAGCTTCCACTTGCGGGAGACAGTCTTCGGGTTTACCGTAATGGTCTTCATGTAAATCCTCTAGTGAGTGAAATTCCGGGGCACAGGCGCCCCGAGAAAAGCAGAGTAAATTTAGATGATTTTTTGCAAGGGTTCAAGGGAAAAAAGGTGTAATTTTTGAAAAAAGTAGTATTTTTGCGGGTTAAGCATTCTATTAATTGATAGAATTATACTAATTAGTATAGTATTTTGATTGTTAGTCAATGGTCTTTGGTCATTAGTTAGTAGAGTTTAGAGATCCTTCGACTCCGCTCAGGATGACACGATCCTACCTTAGAACGAATGTATTAATGGCGACCCCGGATTAAATCCGGGGTGACAATTGGGCATCACAAAGCCTCATCCTACTGCTTACTTTTCTCCTTGCGCATGGAAGCGAGTGCCTTGGACTTGCGGCGGGCGGTTTCCTGGAGGTTCACAGCCACATCAAACTCATCGACGATTTCACGGCCGAGGATTTCTTCGAGAACGTCTTCGAGGCTCGCGATGCCGGCAATGGCACCGAATTCATCCACAACACCCACCATGTGGCCGCGCTGCTTGAGGAATCGGAGTAAAAGTTTATCCGTCATGAGGCTGTCGGGCACGAGCTGCATCGGGCGCATGAGCTGGCGCAGTTTCACATCGCGTTTGCCTTCGGCTAAAAGATTGTACGCATCGCGGCGAAGCACAATCCCAATCCAGTTGTCTTTTTTCTTGTCGTAAAGCGGCACACGCGAAAACGGCCAGTTTCCGCGCTCGTCAAGAGTCTCGCCTATCGTACTGTCGGCGGGGAGCGTAAACACGACCTGCCGCGGAGTCATCACACGGCGCACCGGGAGCGACTTGAGCGAAAGGATGTTCTTGATGACAAGTGCCTGCTGGCGGTCAATCACATCTTCACGCAACCCGAGACTCACAAGGCTGTTGATGTCCTCGATGCTCACGTCCTTCTTTTCTTTGTCTTCGTGCGTCCAGTGCTTGGTAAGCGTGAGGCAAAGCCAGATGATTCCCGTCCAGCTGAGGATTTTCGTGATGTAGTAAAACGGTACAGCCACGAGCGGTGCGCAGACTTTCGCCTGTTTGACGCCGAGCGTCTTGGGAGTGATTTCGCCAAAAAGCAAAATGAGAATCGTGAGTATCACCGGCAAGAGCATCGCCGCCGAAGGCGACAAGCGCTTTACCGCCAAGGCCGTCGCCAAGGACGCGCCCACCGTATTCGCAACCGTATTCACCACAAGCACCGAGGCTATGTAACGGTCGATATTATCCTTCACGTGCTTCAGGTAACGTGCAGTAAATTTCTTTTGGCGTTCCAAGACTTCTACCGTCGAAGGCGGGACGCTATAGAACGAGGCTTCGGTCACAGAGCAGAACGCCGAAGCAGCAAGACAACAAAAAACAGTTAATGCAATTTCAAACATAATCTAGTCTATAGTCATTAGTATTTAATCATTAGTCAATAGTTAATTAATAGCAATTTCTTTACAACGTCACCCTGACACTGAAAGTGGAAGGATCCAGTTATATTCCTCTAAAAAATTACTAGATCCTTCGACTTCGCCTAACGGCTTCGCTCAGGATGACAAAATACGCGAGAACAACATAGCTAATGACCATTGACTAATAACCATTGACTAAAGTCGGTTCTATCGCCCAGAACTGGGTGCGTTCCACGTCACGAATAAAGTCACTAAACGATTTCGTATTCATAAACGGCACCACAAAAGAATCCTCGGTATTCAATAGCATCAGTTCAATTTCCGTAGATTTCGGGATATCGGCAAGCTTGCGAACTTCGTCAAGAGCGTCGTCAAACCCACCCAAGCCATGCACAAGCCCAGCCTCTTTCGCCTTCCAGCCGACCATCACACGACCGCCGCCATACACGGAATCAACCACAGCTTGGTCAATTCCAGTCGCCTGCGAAACAACGCCCGTAAAGCGATTGTAGAAGTCATCCATGTATTCCTGGAGCGCCGCCTTTTCGGTGTCCGTCCACGGGCGTGCAAAAGAGCGTGCATCTGAATAATCATTCGTCTTGACCGGTTCATTGCGCAGTCCGACTTTTTGCATCAAACCCGAAGCGTCAATCTTACCACCATAAATCCCAATGCTTCCCACAATGGCGAAGGGTTCTGCAATTATCTTATCTGCACCACAAGCAATGTAATAGGCGCCCGACGTGCCTGAGCTTCCGATACTTGCCACAATGGGGATGTCAAAACGCTTCAAGTTCTTGAGCGCACCCCAGATCTTATCAGACGCAATGGCGCTTCCGCCCGGAGAACTAATCCGCACCAGCAAAGCCTTCACGCCCATGCCAGGGAGTCGATGCAAGTTATCAAGCACAGATTCTTCCATGCGGGAATCAATCGTACCATTGATGTTCAACAAAGCCACTTTTGTGCGGTGATTCCAACGTTCGTCAAAGATCTTGGTATTCGACGGAGCCCAAGTCCTAAAGCCCGCATACGGAGCATCGATATCGAAGAACGTCTTTAGCGCATACGCAGGCACCTGATCAATATAAAGCAGTGTATCAGCAAGCCCCACTTTCTTGGCGCCAAGGGCAGTAATTACAGGCTTTTGCGCGAGCTCGTCCAATTTTTCTGTATTTACCGACGCAGTTCCAAATTTCATGCGACCAGCAACACGCATACGGACAAGTTCCCAAATATCCTTGTAAAGCGTTTCGATATTTTCGCGGGCATTCACCGACATGGAGTCAGCGGTGTAAGGTTCCACTGCCGACTTGTACGCACCATGGCGCAGGAATTCCACCTTGATGCCTAATTTATCCAAAAGCCCCTTGTAAAACGTAATTCCGCCACCAAGACCAAGCCAAGTAAAATACGCCGAAGGCTCCACCACAACGCGGTCTACATTCGCAGCCGCCATAAGCACAGCCGGGCGCACGTCATCCATGTAAGCGATCACGAAACCGCCACGAACCTTGAGCTTTTTCACGTAACGGTTGATTTCTTCGGATATAGCCAAGTTGCCACTATAGCCAGAAAAATCAAGCACCACAAGCCCTGCCGCCGGATCGCGCAACAGATGTTCGAATAAATTGCGAACCTTCATGAGGCCGATAGAAGACGGCGCAAAGAACAAGAACTTCTTTTCGACTTCGGAAACTTCCATGTTTAGCGGCACACGCACAATCTGCGCCGAACGCGAAGCACGAGGATTACGTGATGTATGGAAACCGATGCTACCGCCTTTAGGCAAAAAGTCATCAAAAATTTCCAATGAAGCATCAGCATGCCCGCCAAGCGATACCGAAAGCGTAAACGTGTATTCATTATCATCGCCATAAATCGGCATCTTGAATCCAAAGCGATACCCGTATAGCGAAAGTTCCAGAAGCAGACGATGTTCCTTCCAGTCTTCGACATCGTAACTTGCATTAAAGAAATCGCCCAGACGAAGTGTTGCACCAGCGTTGTGCACACGCTCCATTGATGTGGGGCCCAGATATAGCAAGTTATCGCAAGAATAGCCTAACGAAAGCATGCTGAACGGGCGAATCAAAATGCCCGGAGAATACGTCCATTCCGTTCCCTTAAAATCAGCACTGCGAAACGCCGTAACGCGTCCACCCAAAAACGCGCTGCGGTCAAAAAGCGGAAAGCTATGCGTCAAGTTCCAACGGGATTCATCCATTCCCTTATCGTTAAAGCGATACTCGAAACCCGCTCCAACGCGGTCCAAGTTACCGCCCACGCGAAATTCCGTAATGCCATCGTCAAACTGGTACGAAGCTAGAGCCCCCTTGGAATCCAAAGCCGAGAGCCCAGCCGGATTCCCGAAAACACCGTGCGCCCCATCGAGCGAAACAAAACGCGATTCACCCGGCAGGTAAGCGAAAGCCATCGCAGAAAGCGCGGTAATCGCAACAGCAAATGCTGAAAATGGAAAATTTTCTTTCTTCATCATAAATATTTTAGTAAATTTAAAAGAAGGTGGAATTTGGGAAAGGAATAAACCATGAAAAACACAGCCCATCTTGTATTTATCCTTTCGTTTTTGCTTGTTTCCTGCGGGGATGATTCCGGCAGTTCCGTTAACGATTCCAACGAAGAAGCCGAAACTTTTTCCATAGTCAACAAAACCATTTCTGGCGCAGTGCAAAAAGGACCGTTTGCCAAAGGATCAACGGCATCCATTTACGAACTTGACGAAAAATTCAAACAGACCGGAATCAATTATGAAGGAGAAATTGAGAACAATCAAGGCGAATTCTCTGTAAAAATAAAAAAGTTAAAATCGCAATACGCACTGCTAAAGGCAAACGGCAAATACCTCAACGAGGTCACAGACAAACAGTCAAAAAACAAAATTACCTTATACGCGCTCACAGACCTTGACAATCGAGATGAGGCAAACGTCAATATTCTCACGCATTTAGCATACAAACGCGAAATATACTTGATTAACGAAAAAAAGCTAACATTTAAAAAAGCAAAAGAGCAAGCCGAAACCGAAGTTCTAAAACAATTCGACATCAACGAAAAATTTGACGCATTCGAAGACCTGAATATTTTCAAAAACAAAGACCAAAGCGCAGCACTACTCGGCATTTCAGTGCTAATGCTAAGCCAGCTTCCAGAAACAGATTTCGAAAAAAGATTAACAGATTTCACAAACGATATTGAAAAAGACGGTGTATGGAATAATGAAAAAACGATAACCCAAATTGCCGACTGGGCTTATGAGCATCGCTCCGATTCAATATTTATATTTGACGACCTTAAGGAAAAAAATGATTCCATTTTAGAAATTATTCGAGGCAATATTGAAAAATGGAAAATTTCAAAAGATATCCCAGCATTTGAAAAATATGTGAAAAACTTTTGGCTGCAAAATTACGGACTCGGGAAATGCACAGACAAGCAAAAGAACAAGGCACTAAAGAACAAAAATTCCGCAAGCAAATACGCCAAAGAAGTTTTTATTTGCAAGTCTAATACCTGGTACATTGCCACCGACAAAGAAAAATTCACCTACTATTTACCAGATTCCCTGAACAATTCCAAAGGAAAAGACGGCGAAATTCAGCGGGGAAACATAGATTCAACAAACTGCTACGTCTATGACGACACCAAATGGCGCAAAAGCAACGAACTTAATTGCACTCTTGGCTTGGGAGGCTGCACAAAACAACGTCAAAGGGAGATTGGGAAAGGTTCTGATAGTATTTGGTATCTTTGCGACAAACAAGAATGGCAAGCTTGGAAAACTGTTGAACTATCCCCAAAAGACACCTCATGGAAATTCACCATCCAAAATGAAAAAGATACATCTGGTTGGAAAGACACTACAGAAGGGGCTATCCGCAAAGGCAAAAAAACGGATATCATTTATATTTTCGATAAAGGAATTTGGAGGCTTGCTACAGTTCCTGAAGCCACACTCGGCGGGTGTACTAAAGAAATAGAGGACTCTGTAGGCTACGCCGAAATGCGTAAAGGGCAAGATTTTATAGACCGTATCGCCATTGATTGCCAACACAAGCAATCTGATAGATGCAAGGTAATAAACCGAGATAATTACGAATATTCCCTTGAAGGATATGATTACTATTATTCCGACCCCTATTCCAAGCATTACAACCATCATAGTATAATTTGCCCGGCAGCACTTTACCATAGCGGTTATTATCGCTGCCACAACGAAAAATGGCATTTCACAAACGAGTGTTTTATTGAATTAAAAAAATTGAATGCCACCAAGACTGGCAAAGATGGCGATAGTCAATGGGGAACAACCTGCCCTTCAGAATGCTACGTTTATGAAAATGATTCCAATGATTCGATCCAAGGGAAGTGGCGATTTGGAAGTTTAAGAGAATGCCTTTTGGGCTTGGGCGGATGCACCCAAAGTCGTCTTGGTTCGGGCCGGCAAAGCGCGCCTTATACTGGAGGATATTCGAACGTCTGTAGGAAATGCGTATCAGATGACGATTGTAGCGGATGTGTGTGTTTCTCCACTTTGAGCTTTTCAGATTTCAATACCACATATTTCTGCCGCATTGACGAAAATTCACCCAATCCACATCAATGGGCGTTGTAACAGAAAGGAGAATTCCATGAAAAACAAAGCCTTTATTCTATTTTTCCTATTTCTTTTCATGGTTTCCTGTAGTGAGGATTCCGGCAGTTCGGCAGACAATTCCAGCGAAGAATCCGAGATACACCCTATAGCCGAAAAGACTATTTTCGGAGTAGCACAAAAAAGGTCATTCGCCAAAGGATCAACGGTATCCGTTTATGAACTTGATGAAAATTTTGAAAAGACGGATTACAATATCGAAACGAATGTAAAAAATGACCAAGGCGAATTTTCAGTCAAGTTAAAGAATTTCGAATCGCAACACGTTTTACTCAAAGTGAACGGGCGTTGCATCAACGACATTACTGGAGCAAAATCAGCCGACAATGTCTCATTGTACGCTTTCACGGACTTAGGCAAGCACGATACAGTCAACATAAACATCCTCACCCATCTATCGCACAAGCGCGCTCTGTATTTGGCCAGTAACAAAGATATTCCCGTGGCAAAGGCAAAAAAACAAGCAGAATCTGAAGTTTTAAAAGCATTCGGCATTGAAGAAGACGATTTCAATGACGCCGAAGATCTAGACTTCTTTGGAAAAGACAAACAAAGTGCGGCATTACTTGCCATATCCGTACTCATGCAAGGCAACATCCTCGATGCAAACCTAAACGACCGCTTGACAGACTTTGTGTCGGATATTGAAAAAGACGGGACCTGGGACAACAAACAAATCAAAACAGAAATTGCCAATTGGGCAAGTATTTTGAGTCAGTACTCCGCATTTGATAAAGTCAAGGGTTATATTGAAAAATGGAACCAAACAGTTAACTTTTCGGCATTTGAAAAATACGTGGAAAACTTTTGGCAACAAAATTACAATCTTGGTTCAATAGATTTTTCAAAAACGAATATCAAATGCGAATTAGACACTTTAAACTGGAAGGACACAACTGAAGGAGCCACCCGCAAAGGCGACATAACGGACATCATCTATATTTTTGACAACAAGAAATGGCGAGTAGCAACACTCCCCGAAGCCTCTCTTGGAGCGTGTAACGAAAAAACAGTCAACTTTTGGGGATATGTAGAAGAACGTAAAATGCAAGATTTGAATGACCCCAGAAAAAACGAATGTATAGACGGTTATGGTATATGCAGCGTTATTGTTTATTCTCCCGGCTATTACATCTGCCTTAAAAATGGCCAAAACAAATTCTATTGGGATCGTATAGACGTTCGTTACTATGAAGAATATGTAGATACTCGTTACTACGACTACATATGCAATGATCCCAGCTATTATGCAAATAGCAAAGAAGGCGATGCCCATTGGGGCAACATAGAACCTGTAAAGAAAAAATGTATTAACTGCAAACAAGAGAACTTCGATTATTTGGAGAACATCTGCAAAAAATACTGCTATGTACTCGATGGATGGAGTCAATACTATCTTGGTTTGCAGAAAAGAAATAATGGATGGCGCGAAGGAGCGACATCGGAATGTGCATTGGGTTTCGGTGGATGTACAGAGTCCCGCTTCGGCACAATAAAAGAAGGACCCGCATTAAAAGCAAATTCAATAGACAGCTCACAAAAAAGAACATATATCTGCAGGTATCCTTATTCTGAAGGTGAAGATTATTTTCCCACTCGATGGTATATCGCCTCGGATATCGACATCGAATTAGCACCCAAGCTATGTGATAATTGGTGGGGCATTCTCATTTCGGGAAAAAATAACAACAAGTACGTTTGCGACCTTGGCGGGTTTAGAATCGCTACCCAAGAGGAAATAGAAGAGGGAATTGCATGTACAGAATACAACATGTACGATTTAGAGAAATGCGGCTCTGAACTAGAAAAACAAACAGGTATGACCTGTGCAGAATACATGCGCCTTGTGGAGAAATGCCGCGCCAAGCGGAAAGAATAAGTCTAAACGCAATCATTACAGAAAAACAGGTAAAAAATTGTCATTGCGCAGAATATGCATCATCCCAAGCCCTTTATTTTTCTAATTTAGTATACTAAATTGGATATTTAAGGTATACTCTATGGCATCTGCAAAGAAAGAAGAAACGGATCTTTGGGACTTATTAAAAGACCTGGCAAAAAATTGGAAAATCATGGTTCCGTGTATTTTTGTCTCCGGAATCATCGGCGTATTCATCGCATTTTGGATACGCCCCGTCTATAAAGTAGACGCGCTGCTCCAAATTGAATCAAAGAGCAACAAGAGCGTAGGCATGATGGGCGGACTTCCTAGCCTGTTCGCGAGTTCCAGCCCTGCAGAAACGGAAATCGAACTTATCAAGAGCCGTCATATCATTGGCGAAGCTGTTGAAAAGATGCACTTACAATACACAGCAACCCCAGTAAACAGCCTTGATCGCCTATTGCACCGCGAAGGTCGCATGGAAATCAGCCGTTTCGAAGTGCCTTGGACGCTCATTCCCAAAAACGAAAAAATCGTACCTTGGATTGCAGAAGCAACTGACAGCACGACTTTCAACCTGTACGACCACAACAATAAATTGGTACTTTCGGGAAGTGTCGGCAACACATACCATTTCCCATACGCAGGTGATACAGCCGTATTCTGCGTCCATCGAATGGAAGCTACCGCAGGTCAAAAATTCGAACTTCAGGAACTTAATCGCCTGGACGCCATCGCAGCATTCAAGAAGGCTTTTGAAATCAAGGAAAAAGGCAAAAAGACTGGCATTTTGGAATTTAGCTACCAGGACATCTATCCGGACCGCGCCACCCAAATCCTGAACGAAATTGCAACATCTTACCTAAGGCAAAACGTTGAACAGCGCAATGCCGAAGCTCAAAAAACGTTGGAATTTTTGGAAAAGCAACTTCCGGCAGTCAAAGAACAGATGGATAGTTCGCTCCTTAAATTCAATACTTACCGCAACAAAGTTGGCTCCGTAGATATCGGCGCCGAAACCCAAATTATTTTGGAAAAGCGCAATGTGTTGCAACAAAAGTTGCTGGACTTGCAGCAAAAAAAACAAAGTGCAATCCGTTTATTCCAACCGGAACACCCGACAATCAAGACTCTTGAAGAACAAGAAAACAACCTAAAGCGTGAACTCGCCAACAACACGGCCGCAACAAAGCGACTTCCGAACACGCAACAGGAAGTTTTGAAACTCACAAACGAAGTGGACATGAGCAAGCACATGTACACGACGATGCTCAACAACATCCAGCAGCTAAAGCTCGTATCCGCTGGCGAAGTCGGATCGGTCCGTATCATCGACTTTGCCGAAGAAGTTTCTCGCCCCATGAAGCCGAAGAAATCCATGATCATCTTCGCAATGCTGTTTCTGGGCTTACTCACGGGCGCGACATTCGTAACGCTTCGTAGCAAGTTCAGCAACGGCGTACGTGATGCAAACTTTATCGAACGCGAAACAGGATTCAGCGTCTATGCCAAGGTGCCGAAAGGCAACCCCAACGGCACCAAGGGAACACGCCCCCTTGCAGTTGTCGAGCCAGACGATGTCGCTGTGGAATCGATTCGTGCGCTCCGGAGCTCTCTCGAATTCAGCATGGAAGAAGGCTCCAGCCCAACCATCGGCGTCAGCGGTCTTATTCCGGGTGTCGGCAAGAGCTTCATCTCAGTAAACCTCGCCGCATTATACGCAGGGCTCGGCAAAAAGGTTCTGCTTATCGATGCCGACCTCCGCAAAGGTCGTCTGCACAAGGAATTCGGCATCAAGCGTGGTAAAGGGCTCTCCCAGATTCTCCTCGGTGAAGCCACTGTGGACGAAGTCATCCATAACACTGAAGTCGACAACCTGTTCATCATGCAATGCGGTACAGTACCCCCGAACCCCTCTGAACTGCTCGGTTCCAAGCACTATGCATCCATGATCAGCGAACTTGAAAAATCCTATGACCTCATCATCGTAGATACGCCGCCAATCATGCTTGTGACAGATGCTGCTCTGGCTTGCCGAGTCGTATCCCAGATTGTCATGGTCATCGAATATAACAAACACAGTATCGACGCCATCAAGGACGGCATGACTCAGCTCCTGAAGGGTAACAGCAATGCCCACGCAAGCTTTGTCATCAACAAGTACGAGCACGGCCACAGCGATGGCTATGGTTACAAATACGGAAAATACTAGCATTACATTTTGCCATGGCATCCGACCTTAAAAAGAAAACAGCCAAAGGGATGTTTTGGAGTGCTGTAGAAAGATTTTCTACACAGGGCATTCAGTTTTTATTTGGCATCGTACTTGCACGTCTATTGACCCCTGCGGACTACGGCGTCATCGCGATGCTAACCATCTTTTTGGCCATTTGCCAGACATTTATCGATAGTGGCTTTGCAAACGCAATCATCCGCAAAATAGACCGCACCGAAAAGGACATGGCGACGATGTTTTTCTTCAACATCGGCATGTCCCTTGTATGCTACGCCATACTATTCTTTACAGCTCCATTTATAGCAAGCTTCTATAACATGCCGGAACTTACCCTCGTATTAAGAGTTCTAGCATTAAGACTCATCGTGCAATCGTTTTCAACGGTGCAAGTTACCAATCTAACCATTAAAATCGACTTTAAAAAGCAAGCCAAAATATCATTAGCCTCAGCAATCATCTCTGGAATTGTAGGGATTGGATTTGCATACAATGGATATGGAGTTTGGTCACTTGTCATTCAAGCCCTATTTTGCTCCACATTCAACGCATTTCTTTATTGGCTTACGGTTCGCTGGCATCCACAGTGTTTTTTCGACAAAGAATCCTTCAAGAACCTTTTCTCTTACGGTTCAAAGCTACTGATTTCAGGACTTCTGGACACCGTCTACAACAACCTTTATCCACTTGTCATCGGAAAATTCTATACGCCTGCACAATTAGGAGCATTTGCAAAAGCAGATCATTTTTCCCAGTTTCCATCGCAAAACATCATGCGCATTTTACATCGAGTATCTTTCCCCGTATTAAGCGCCCTGCAGAATGATCCCCAGCGCATGAGAAACAGCTTTCTAAAATTCATTAATTACTCTGCACTGATTATTTTCCCGCTCATGCTAGGACTTCTTGCATTGTCAAAGCCAATGACATTGCTTCTTCTGACGGAGCGTTGGAAGGAGATGATTCCCCTTTTGCAAATTCTATGCATCGCCATGATGTGGTATCCGGTTCACGCAATAAACCTGAATATACTACAGGTTCTCGGACGATCCGACTTGTTCCTCAAACTGGAAGTCATCAAAAAAGTCATCGGTTTAGCAATACTCCTTATAACGCTTCCTATTGGCATTACAGCCATGTGCATTGGGCAAATCGTAGATTCCATTCTTGGATTATTCATAAACACCTACTACTCCAAGAAATTCATAAACGCAGGAATTGGGGAACAGTTGAAGTTCCTTTTCCCGACATTGTTCAACTCCACTGCAATGGCAGCAATCATCCTTGTCATAAACAATTTTATGCCTCAAGATGAATATGGTCTTCAAATAGGGGTCGGGCTTACCGTCGGGATACTATACTACCTTACGACAAATTACCTTTTCAACAAGGATGTATTCAAGGAAATCCTGAGTCTGTTAAAGAAATCGTAGGAATTATTCAACAACGACTTCTAGCCAAGAATCCTGTTTTTCCAGGGCATCAAGCAATTCATCGTTTGTTTTAAACGCAAGAATTAACATTCCAACAGCATTGTTCGCGCCTTCAAATCCGCTAACAACATCGCCCGGCTTTACCCACAAATCTCGTTCAACGACTTTTGCAGGCAAAGATTCTTTAATTTGAAGATCCTTAAAAACGCCATTCTTTTTCGAATGTAAAACAACTTCAGCCCAACAGCCATCGTAAGGTTTTTCCTGAATATCGCTAATAGGATCCCCAACCGCTGCTCGCGTACACGCAGTGATCAAGTCGACACCAGTAGCATATCGGAGCATTTCAGCCAATCTGTTGCCACCGCCACGAGGAGACACTTCCATGATGTATGGCTTTCCATTTGTGCCTACGCGAGTTTCGATATTGTAGATGCTCGTCCGCATGCCAAGAAGAGTTATCAAGCGCTGAATTTCCGACTTTAAATACTCTTCCTCTTCGCTCGTAAATGTCGACGGCCAGCTAAAAGCGGCAGGAACATAAGGATTCACGGCATTGACATCAAAACGCTGCGCAGAAAAAGATGTAACCAACATTTTTCCGTTATACGAAAAACAATCTGAATCCGAAGAACAGCCCTGTTTTTCAATAAACTCTTCTACAATAATGTTGCCTTTAAAAGCATGATCGAAAGCATACTGAAGCGCGGGCTTCAGTTGGTCTTCAGAATCCACCCTAGAAACACCTTTTGACCCAGCCGAGTCTGTCGGTTTTACAATTACCGGATACTGATACCAATCTAAATCGCTCAAAGCCTCCTCCATCGAGGAAAAGCCCCTTGCTCTCGGAACATTAAAGCCATTAGCCGTAAGAAAAGCGCGGAATTTGTCTTTATTCTGTAGGATCTCTACAGACTCATAAGGACCAAATGCTGGCAAGCCCATTTTATCCTGGACATAGGCAGCCGTAACGACCCCAGGATCAACGCCAAAAGACATAATGCCGTCAATATTCTTTTCTTGAGCGACCTTAAGAACGGCTTCTTTATCCAAAACACTGACATTCACGTATTCGTCAGAATACTTATGCGCAATATTATCTTCCTTATAGTCAGCCGTAATAACGTAATATCCCTGTTCATGAGCAGCCTTTATGACAGGGAGCAAATAACGGATTCCGCCAAGCAGCATCAGTTTCTTTTTATTCATGAAACAATAGTCCCTTAAAATTTACACCCCTAATATAAAAAACTTCTCTACGGTTTCTTTTTACAATCGCTTTTTTACTGCTTTTGTGCTTTTGCTTTTTTCGGGCCAACCGTTAAAAAACTATATTGCATTAGGTAAAATTTCAGAATTATATCTAATTCACAATATGCCTAAAGATTTAATAACTGTCACATCACCGCTTCTGCCATCTCTTGACGACTTTATTCCGATGTTAAAAGACATCTGGAACCGCAAATGGCTTACAAACAACGGGCACTACCATCAGGAACTAGAAGAAGCTCTAGCAGACTATCTCGGAGTCAAATACATAAGCCTTTTTACAAATGGCACGCTACCTTTGATCACCGCACTACAAGCGATGCGCATCACAGGCGAGGTGATTACGACACCTTACAGCTTTGTCGCCACGACGCACTCTATCTGGTGGAACGGCCTTAAGCCCGTATTTGTAGATGTCGATGAAGCTACGGGCAATATCGATCCAGAAAAAATCGAAGCGGCAATCACGCCGCATACAACAGCCATCATGCCGGTACACGTCTACGGCACGCCTTGCAACATAAAGCGCATCCAGGAAATTGCAGACATTTATGGCTTAAAGATAATCTATGATGCGGCCCACGCCTTTGGTGTACGCATCAATGGAGAATCGGTCCTGAAAGCAGGCGACATCAGCACGCTCAGTTTCCACGCCACCAAGGTCTACAACACCATAGAAGGCGGCGCCCTAATTTGCCATGACGAAGCCACCAAGAACCGCATAGACTATCTTAAGAACTTCGGCTTCGCCGACGAGACGACAGTTGTCGCCCCCGGCATAAACAGCAAGATGGACGAAGTCCGTGCTGCATACGGATTACTGAACCTGAAACAAGTCGATGCCGCAATTGAAAAACGCAAGGCAATAGCCAACAAGTATAGAGAAGCCCTGAAAGAAATCGATGGCATCCGATTCCTCTCGGATATCGAAGGTGTCCGCCACAACTATGCCTACTTCCCCATTTTCATCAACGAAAAAGAATACGGTCTTAGTCGTGACGCATTGTACGAGAAACTCAAGGAAAACGACATCTACGGACGTCGCTATTTCTACCCGCTCATCAGCACGTTCTCGGCATACAAGGGACTGGACTCCGCCAATCCTTCAAACCTTCCCATAGCCCACAAACTCGCGTCCCAGGTGCTTTGCCTTCCGATGTTTGCAACTCTTGACGAAAATGGAATCGACAGAGTTATCGAAGTCATTAGAAATCATAAATAATACACTCTTCGAAATAGACAATCGTTAAAACGGCTTTTGGATTAAAATGAAAAAACGAATTATTTTCTTTGATGCTAATTTATCAACGCTGCCGGCAATAAAATATGCAAAGTCATGCGGATTTCATGTTGTAACATGTGATAATAAAGCCGAAAATCCAGGGCACAAAGAAGCCGACGAATCCATACTAATCAGCACCTACGACTTGGACGCCATAGATGCATACATCGAAAAGAACCCCGTAGATGGCGTAGTCTATTTTGCATCGGCACACGGCTCTTATGCAGGAAGCCACGTCATTGAGAAATTCCACCTGCCTGGAATTACAGAGTCTATCAAAGACACGTTATCCTATAAAGACAACTTTAGGCAATACCTTAAAAACAACGGTTTTTCGTCTTATCCCAAGTTCATTTTGCTTAAAGGCAACACCATTCCTGCAAACATCGACTCCTTAACGTTTCCAGTTATCGTAAAGCCAACAGACTCTGGCGGAAACAAAGGCATTACGAAAGTTTCGGACATAGCAAAGTTGCAAGAAGCAGTAAATCTCGCCTTTGAGGAATCTAGAAGCGGAAATGTTGTCATCGAAGAATACATTGACGGAACACTCCAAATAAATGGGGACTGCATCGTAGAAAATGGGGTGGTCAAGCTAGCATTTTTAGGGCGATACCTTTATCCATCTTGCAACAAGATCCTGCCATGCGCAACAATCTTCGGCAATGGAGTGCTTTCAGACGACACATTAACACAGGTCAAGCGCGAAATACAGAAACTCGTGTCCTCCACCGGAATTAAATCCGCTGCTTTAAATCTCGAATTTAGAGTATCTTCTTCAGGAAAGATTTATTTTATCGAAGTCAACACAAGACATAGTGGCAATTTCATATACCAGATGATGAATATGGCGTATGGAATCAGCCTAGAGGAAATCTCTGTAAAACTGGCGTTAGGCGAAGCGCTTGGTATAACCAACGAATCCCCCAATGGCTATTTTGCGTACACCCTGTTCTATTCAGAAAAAGACGGCATACTAGACAGCATAGAGATTTCTGAAGAACTCAACAAATACATTTTCAAGAAAATAATTTTCAAAAAAGCAGGCGACACCATAAACAAGCTGACCGTGCTTTCCGATCGAATCGGCGTATGTCTCCTAAAATTCCCTTCATTCGAAAAAATGACCGAAATAACAGAAAACTTCGGAAACTACTATCACATCAACTTAAAATAAAAAAATGTTTAATACAATAAAAAAAATCGCCAATGAAGTCGGCACTCCTTTCTACATAGCACATCCGAGCCGATTTAAGGACAACATAAAAAATTTCCGCCAAGCCTTTCTATCGCAATACGATCGATTCATTCTGTCCTATTCATTTAAAACGAATTACACGCCATTCTTACTGGAAATCGTCAAAGAACTAGGTGCTTACGCAGAGGTTGTTTCAGAAATAGAATACGATTTGGCACTATTGATGGGTTTTCAGGGCGAGCATATCGTCTTGAACGGTCCCATAAAAGACGAGCCTCTATTAAGGAAAGCTATCATCAACGGTAGCATTATTCATCTTGACTGCATGTATGAAGTAGACTCAGTTCTCAAAATAAAGGAAGAGTCACCCAATCAACCTATTCGTGTTGGTTTACGTATAAACATGGAAATCAATACTGAAAACGGAGCTTCGGCAGTTCAAGGAGGATTAAAAGAAAGTCGTTTTGGCTTTACCGCGAAAGCTTTAAAAGACGCTATTTCAAAACTAAAAAGCGCAGACATAGAAATCATCTCGCTCCACGGTCATACATCATCAACAAATCGCGTTGTAGACAACTACAAAATCATAGCGTCTCGGTTGATGGAAGTCATATCCATTCACCAACTCAATCACATTAAATATATCGACTTGGGTGGAGGCTTCTTTGGTGCAGCCCCCAAAGAAGTTGACATTTCAAAAAAGCCCACCTATCAAGATTATGCCCAAGGCATTTGCAATGTCCTTTTGAGCAATAGCGACTTTCAGAAACTAAGACCCTACATTGTCATAGAGCCTGGGGCATCTGTTGTTACAAATGTTTTCGACATCGCCACGCAAATATACCAGCGCAAACAAATAAACAACAAAGATTTCATTATTGTAGACGCAAGCATCTATCAAGTAAGACCTCCTGCAGGAAAAGTAAATTATCCTTTTGAAGAGTGCAGCCCCAACGAGGCTCAAAATGAAATTACCGTCGACATTGTCGGTTCCACATGTATGGAAGTGGACAGAATTTCCGAACAGGTAAAGCTCTCTCATTACCAAAAAGGAGACTTCCTAATTTACAAGGGCAGTGGCGCCTACCAAAACAATTTGACACCATTCTTTATCAATCCGCGCTGTGCCATTGTAGAATTGACACCAGACGGATACAAAATCATCCGCAAACGACAAGATGCAAAGCATTTATTAGATCTTCTGCAATAAGCATCAAAATATATTATACAAAAAGAATCATCATGAACACCCAACCTCTCGTCAGCATCCTTTGCGCAACATATAATCAAAAAAATTTCATTGCGCAAACCATTGAAGGCTTTCTTATGCAGAAAGTCAATTTTCCTATAGAAATCATCATTCACGACGATGCATCTACTGACGGGACTACGGAAATTATCGCACAATACGCCCAAAAGTACCCCAACCTGATTAAGGCAATTCTACAGAAAGAAAATCAATACTCTAAGATTAAGGATATTTGGAGTAAATTCATTTATCCTTCTGCCAAAGGAAAATACTTTGCCGAATGCGAAGGCGATGACTACTGGACGGATCCAAACAAACTGCAAAGGCAAGTAGACTTTCTCGAATCACATCCAGACTACATATTGTCCACTGAAAACGCCAATGTTCTTTTTACCGAAACGAACATTATAAAGCCTTTTTCAACAGAACCCGAACACGATGTAAGCCTTGACGATTTGCTCATCCGCCGAAGATTTCCAACAGCTTCAGTAGTGTACCGCAATACATACATTAAAGAACTAAGTCAGCAAGAAGCTTCATCTTTTGACACCATGATGTGGGCTTTCCTTGCCCAAAAAGGAAAAGTTCATTTCAATCCCATAATTTCATCAGTTTACCGTCGTGGCAGTGGAGTCACTGAATCGAACAAAATAAAATGGGCGTACACAAATGAGCGGTATAATAAAGAAATTACAGAATTTTTCAAGCCAAACAAATCTGTAATCAAAGAGCGCAATAAAGCACTCTATCAAGATTTCAGGAACGGGATCAAGGCAGCCAAAAAGCAAGGTAAGAGAAACGATTACCTAAAATTAAGCGCCAAAGCATTCTGCCTCAGTCCATTGAGTTACATTGCAGATATTTTTAAGCGCAGATGGAAAAAATACATAACTGGTGAAGAAAAGCGCATCCAAAGAGCAAATTTTTGGGTTAAGTTTCAACCAACAAAAAAACTAGCACCCTCTCATAGAGAAACCCCTATCGTCGTTTCCCTCACAAGCTATCCCGCCCGATTCAGCACACTTCATCTTTGCTTAAAGTCGATTTTCAACCAGACACTACAAGCAGACAAAATCGTCTTGTATTTAGACAAGACTGTTTCATTGCAAGATGTTCCTAAAAAAATATTAGACATGCGGGATAAAGGTCTCGAAATTCGCACTATCTGCGAAAACATCAAGCCGCATAACAAGTATTTCTATGCAATGCAGGAATTTTCCAATGCCATCATAATCACGGTGGATGATGACGCGTTGTATTCAAAAGACTGTATCGAATCTCTTTACAGAAACTTTAAAAAATATCCCAACTGTATTTCCGCAAGACGAGTTCATAAAACAACACATTTGCTTGATGGAACAATAGCCCCTTACAGGCTGTGGGATTTAGAATATAAAAAAATAGCAACCCCCTCTTCCGATCTTATGGCTACCGGAGTAGGAGGTGTATTATATCCCCCGCATATTTTCAATACCAATAGCGATTATTTCAAGATTGAAAATATTCAAAATCACTGCCTTAACGCGGATGACGTCTGGTTAATGTTTATTGAGAACAGAGAAGGAATAAAAGTCTGCTGGGCACCAAACAAACACCCTTCACCATATCCAATCATTAGCGATAAAATCAACGACTTTGCGTTAAGCAATGACAATGTTGAAAACAACAGAAATGATTATTTTATCGAAAAATGCCAAAGTTTTTTCAAGATAAATATTTGAATATGGGATGTGCACGAATGAAAACAAAAATTGTTTATGTTCTTGTAAGCTCAGAAGACGACATCTACCTAGAGCAAGCATATGTATCAATGCTTTCAGCAAAGCATCATATGCCAGATGTCCATATTACGCTCTTAACAGATTCAAAAACAAGCGAATCCTTAACAGGAACGAGAAAAAAAGAATCAGCTATCGCGGATGAAATAATCGTTATCGAATTAGATCCATCTATTTCCGCGCAAAAAAGAAGTCGTCTATTAAAGACTAATGTTCGGAACTATGTACAAGGCGATTTTTTATTCATTGATTGCGACACAATCATTGTAAAACCATTAGATGAAATTGATGAAATTGATGTAGATATGGCAGCATGTTGGGATACACATGTACCATTTAAAGACAATCCATACAGGTCCATGTGCCTAAAACATGGAACAAAGCTAGAATGGCCTATAGAAAACGAAACCGAATACTTCAACAGCGGAGTAATATTCGTTCGAGACATTCCAGCAACCCACAATTTTTTTACAAGATGGAATAAAAATTATCAAGATGGGACTCTAAAAAGGGTATCCATGGATCAACCAAGTCTAGCCAAGACAAATTACGAATTGGGACATCAAATTAAAACTTTGCCCGACTGTTGGAACTGTGAATTCAAACATGGATTACGCCATTTTAAAGATGCAAAAATAATTCACTATTTATGCACCAGCGAAAACAATGGCAAAATGCCCCCTTTTTTGTTAAATGAAAAAAAAATTCTCCTGCAAGTCAAACAACATGGGGAAATAACGCCACAAATAGAAAAACTTTTTGACGATCCAAGTAAAGGAATTGCGCCATTAACTTGTTTAATATCAGGAAGCGATGTTTTATTTTTTGAGGACCCTTTAATTGTTATTCTTCGGTCCTGGTATGACAATGGTAAAAAAGCATATAAAATAATATCTTTTCTAGTCAGGAAATATTCATTAATAAAGTCTAAAATTCGAAACAAAATAAAAAAAATTTTTTAATTATGAAAGAATTCGATTACCTCATTGTCGGTTCAGGCCTTTTCGGCGCCACATTTGCATACCGCGCCACCCGTGCCGGGAAAAAATGTCTCGTCATAGATAAGCGCGCACAACTTGGTGGAAATGTCTATTGCGAAAACATTGAAGGTATCAATGTCCACAAGTACGGAGCCCATATTTTCCATACTAGCAACAAGCAAGTATGGGACTTCGTAAATTCCATCGTGGAATTCAATCGCTACACGAACAGCCCTGTTGCGAACTATAAAGGCAAGCTTTACAATCTGCCGTTCAACATGAACACGTTCTACCAGATGTGGGGCGTCACAACGCCGGCAGAAGCAAAGGCAAAAATCGAAGAGCAAAAAGCCGAAGCCATTGCCGTATTGAATGGTCGCGAGCCAGCAAACCTCGAAGAACAGGCGCTCACGCTCGTCGGCAAGGACATCTTCGAAAAGCTCATCAAGGAATACACCGAAAAGCAGTGGGGCCGTAATTGCAAGGACTTGCCGGCGTTCATCATCAAGCGCCTCCCAGTGCGTCTCGTATTCGACAACAACTACTTTAACGACAAGTACCAGGGCATTCCTATCGGCGGTTACAACAAGCTCATTGACGGATTGCTCACCGGAATCAAGACGCGCACCGGCGTCGATTTCTTTGCTGAATATAAAGACAACTGGCGTGAAATAGCAGACAAGCTTGTCTACACAGGCGCCATTGATGAATTTTTCGGCTATAAGCTCGGCAAGCTCGACTGGCGCACAGTCAGTTTCAAAACGCGCACAGAAGACACGCCAAACTTCCAAGGAAACGCCGTCGTCAACTACACTTCGCATGACCAGCCATACACGCGTATCATCGAACACAAGCATTTTGAAATGTTCGGCGCCGATGTCTACAGCGTTCCGAAAACGGTCGTCTCAGAAGAATACTCCACCGAATACAAAGACGGCATGGAACCTTACTACCCCGTCAATGATGAGCGCAACAACAAGCTCGCCGAAGAATACCGCAAACTAGCCGATCAAGAAAAGGGTGTTATCTTTGGAGGTCGTCTTGCGCAATACAAGTATTACGACATGGCCCCGATTATCGAGCAAGTCCTGAACATTGAAAAATTCTAAATTTCAGCCATGCTCGAAGATTCCAAAATAAAGATTCTCGTCTGTTGCCACAAACCAAGCGAATTGCCGCAAGACGGTATATTCTTACCGATTCATGTCGGAGCAGCCATTTCAGAGGCAAACCTTGGAATCCAACGCGACGATCAATTGAACGGAGAGCCTTGTGACAATATCAGCAACAAGAACCGCAGTTTTTGTGAGCTGACCGCAATTTATTGGGCGTGGAAAAATATCAAGTCTATTTATCCGAACCTAGAATATATCGGACTAAACCATTATCGTCGTTTTTTCGCGTTTAATGAGACTCGCCTCACAAGCAGTGGCATACCAAAAGATGTAAAAGGCATTTCCGAGTACAAGCTCGACACATCTAGAATCGAGTCCTGGCTTTCTGCCAACAAGGTCATCACAACGCCCAGAGCGTACCTCAAGACCTCAGTCGCAAGCGGCTACGAACATGCCCACTACAGCTCCGATTTACGCGTCATTCATGATATCGTCCGAAACGACTACCCAGAATTTTTAAACGCGTTCAACGATGTATTTCTCGGCAGCAACTACTTTTACGACTGCAACATGTTCATCATGCCGTGGAACGAATTCGACGATTACTGCAAATGGCTTTTTGAAATTTTATTCAAAGCAGAAAAAATCATCGACATCGAGAAATACGATAACTACCAGAAGAGGATTTACGGATTCCTCGCCGAAAGACTTTGGACTGTATGGGTCAAGTACAAGCAGTATTCTTTAAAGAACCTGAATTACTATGTTTATACTGAAAATCCAAAAAAGATTGACGAGGGATTAGTTGCTCGGCTAAAGTATAAAAAAATGCGCATTAAGGATAATTTCGCATTTTTCCTGTCAAAAGTCCGTGGAAATAAACAAGAACGCTACTGGACCGTTCCTTAAGATTTTTATTTTTGAATTATGAGCGAGAAAAAATACAAACGAGCAATTACCTACGGTACATATGACCTATTCCATATAGGCCACTTGCGTCTCCTCAAAAGAATCGCCAATTTGGCAGACGAACTATACGTAGCAGTTTCTTCGGACGAATTCAACACCCTGAAGGGTAAAAAATGCATCGTTCCGTTTGAAAATCGCAAAGAAATCGTAGAATCCCTCCGCATGGTTACAAAGGTCATCCGAGAAGACAACTGGGAACAAAAAATAAGCGATGTCCAAAAATACCACTGCGACCTATTCGTCATGGGAAGCGACTGGACAGGAAAATTCGATTTTCTAAAAGATTACTGCGAAGTTCTCTATCTTCCAAGAACCGAAGGTGTCAGCACCACGGAAATCAAGGAAGAAATCAAATCCCCTAAAGACTAATCATGGTAGAAATAGTTCTTTGCACAGATGAAAACTATGTCATGCCGACATCAGTCCTCATGACATCTATTGGTCTTACTAATCCAAATCTCGAGATTCATTACAATATCGTTTCTACAAAACTGGACCAAAAATTTAAGGACCAGCTATCTAGGCATCTCGGGAACGCCAATTCAAGCATCAGCTTTTACAGCCTTGACGAATCCTGTTTGAAAGATTGCCCGATTCGTCCCGGAGAACATGTTTCTTTGGCAACTTACATCCGCCTATTTTTGCCATCAATTCTCCCACAAGACCTAGACAAAGTCCTTTACATCGATGGTGATGTCATTTGCACAGGCTCTATCCAGGAACTTTGGGAAACTCCGCTTGCAAGCCACGCCGCAGCCGCCGTCCCAGACATGCGCTGCAACGACATCCGTATTCTGAACCGTCTGTCGCTCCCCAAGGACAGCGACTACTTCAATGCCGGAATCATGCTCATCAATCTAAAATGGTGGCGCGACAATGACATTCAAAACAAAGCGCTCCATTACATTGCCAACAATCAAGACATTTGCCAGTATCACGATCAAGACGCCTTAAATGTCATACTTCATGGGCTAATTGCAGAACTCCCGATTTGCTACAATCTACAAGAACATTTTTTTGAACCGCTGAAAGACCAGTTCATTAGCAGAAGCCATTTCGAGGAATTGCAGACAGCGCTATCCAACCCGAGCCTAATACACTATACAGGTTTTAGAAAGCCTTGGCACCGTGAATGCGTCAATCCATTAAAGTCTGTTTGGCTATTTTTCTACGATAAAACAGAATGGCGAAACACCAAACTTGGTTTTCGCCACAAAGGATTTAGACTTTTTAAATACAGACTTCGTGAAAAGATTGCCAACTACGGACTGATGACATCGAAAAACATATACAAGGACATGGATTTTTCCGACATTCAACAGGCCATAATGAACAAGGTCAAATCAAAAGTTAAATAGTTTATTTATACTCAAGATTGACCATAATCGGCAAATGGTCTGAATGATAGCGCCACTTTTTACCATCATAGTAACGTTCATTCAAGATTCCATATTTCATCACATTAAATGTCGGGCTTACAAATACGTGGTCAATTTGCCATTTGCCATAAGTATTCGGGTCAAAGTTGTTGAAAGAATTATTTGGAGCATAGACGATTTTTGAAGCCTTTCTGGAATCCATGAGAATTGAAGACCTCTGCATCGTATTGTAAGGTTCCTTATCCGTTTCAACATTAGTATCTCCAGAAAAGATTGCCAAGCCTGTCCCCGCAATGTCCTTAATCTTTCTCACCGTCAGCTTTGCAGATTCCTTTCGAGCATCCCAACTTTTATGGTCCCAATGTCCGTTGAAAATGAACAAAGGCTTTTTATTCTTCCCTTGTTTCGGCATCAATTTAGCCCACGAGCAATAACGAATTTGGCTTGCACCCCAACCAATGGAACCACGTTCGCCAGATTCTGAATACCAGAACATTCCCGAATCAACTTTTTTAAAAAGGGACTTCTTGAAAAAGATCGGATGGAAATAAATGGAATCGGCTTGGACATAATCATAATCCGGTAGCAAGGCAGCCAAATCTGCCACCTGGTTCTTATCCGGTTCCTGCATAGAAATGATATCGAAATCATAGAACTGGATTACCTCGGCAATTCTCGGAGCACGCTTGCCCCAGCCATCCCCATTAGCAGAATCCTTCGCATTGGCGTAGCGGATATTCCAAGTCGCATAAGTAACTTTTTCAGCAAAAGCCTGACCACAAAGGAGTCCTGCTATTACAAAGAAAATAGTCGATAGTTTCATTTTACACCTTCCTTTTTTGATAGATAAAAAATAATAGTTTTTCAAAGACCCGTTTTGAGCAATTTGAAACTTTTTTATATTTTCAGCACGCTATGATTGATTTTCTTGTCTATGCCATTTTCGCATCCTGTTTTTTTGTACTGCTCTACAAAGATGCTGAAGCCCGTTTTTGCGCATTGTTCATAGGCACGCTTCTTTTTCCATCGTGCATTTGGATTATCGATTCCCCAAAGCTTTCACCCCAGCATATTCTTCTATACTCGTTCTTTCTTGTCGAAATTTTAAAGAACTATAATTTTTTCATTGAATCCTTAAAAAAATTTCCTTTTAAAATTCCGCTCTCATTAGTAATCATTTCATTTATTTGCACAGTCTATTCAAACAATAAATTTGACATCAAGGAATATTACGTTCTCGCCCGCTACATCATAGAACTGTATGGCTACCTGTTGGCCGCGTTCATTATCGGTCGTAGAATAGACGTCATAAAGACTCTACAGCAGTTATTTCCGATCATATTCATATTAGGGGTGCTTGGCATTTTCGAAGGGCTGTTCAACGCCAACTATCCATTCAAGTACATCTGTTCCGCGTTCCCCTATTACGACGGCTTTTACAACCTTGCAACAAATATCAACGCAAGTGATGCATGGCGCACAAGAACGTTACTTACCACAACTTATCCAACGGCTTACGGCACGCTCCTTTGCGGAATAATCCTAGTATTCTTCCCAATGCTAAATAAAATCGACATCAACAAGTCATGGAAACTTGCATTCGTCGGCATTTATCTTGCCAACCTGTTACTTAGCGGAAGCCGAACGGGAATGCTTTGTTCTGCAGTCGCACTTGCATTTTGGTTTACCCGCAAATGGCATATTCTTATAAAGTTGTTCATGATATTCGCCCTCGTCATCGCGGCATACTTCGGCATACAAAAAGTCATTGATAATTTTTCCCAAGAAACCCGAGGTAGTTCATTACAGCTCCGTGAACAGCAACTTCTATTTTCAGTCGTTCAAATTGCAGAAAGCCCTCTATTCGGAAACGGAGTCGGATACCTGACCAAACATATTTTTGAAACAGACGCCTATGGAGACCGAATTCGAAACGAAGATATTTTAGGAATGGAATCCATCCTCTTTCCAAAACTGATCAATTACGGTTTTGTAGGACTATTCCTATACTTCACACTTTCTATCTGGATTTTCGTCTACTTCTTCAGGCGTCGAAACGAGAACATGGTTGCCATATCAGGAGCACTTGAAATATTCGCCATGACGCTATTCTTTATACTGTCTGGGAATATGGGCAATGCATCTGCATACACCTACCTTATCATAGGTCTACTCGCAGGGAACATTCAGATTTCAGAAGAATCGGAGCAAAAGGAAGAAATAACCAAGAATCCCCAAATGAAATCTTTGGCTCAAGACGTACGGAGCAAATGACTTTCCCCAGTACGACATTTTCCATTGACGGATTTCAGACTTTGGAATCTGACAGTGGACTTTCCATAAAGCCTTTGCACGCTTAAAACCGCGATGGTTCATAGCAATCAAGGCAAACATTCTCGCATAAATAGGGCAATGCCTACGCATCAGGGCAAAATCAAAATCTATATGATTTGCGGCCGCCCATTCCTTGATTTTATTCCACCCGGCAATACGGTTTTCCAAGGAATACGTCCCCTTGCTAATAGAATGTTGCTCCGGGTTCACCCTATAGTAATAATAAGCTAGGTTAATAACAGCCACTTTTTTTGCTTTATAAAGTGTTTCAAGGCAAAACAGGACATCCTCATTGTATTTGAGCGATGTATTGAATTCAATTTTTTCAACGAGCTTTCTAGAAAAAAAGCAACGCCATACATAACCGTAAAAGTCAATGCCTGCGCCAAGTCTCTTTTTGAGAATATAATCCTTATCTTCCAACGAAAGGAGCCGATCTTCACCAACAGACGACGGAACAATTCTACTCCTTCCGTTTTCAACGCTAAAGAACGGAACATACCCCAATTCAGCATCAAACAAAACATAAGCATGAAACGCTTTTACAAAAGCAGTAGCATCAATCCAGTCATCCGCATCGATAAAAGTAACAACTTCTTTTTGAGCATTCTGCAGCCCTAAATTGCGGGCTCTACTCACGCCACCGTTTTCGACATGCAATACACGGACATGCGAATCCATTTTTGCAAACTGGTCACAAATAGCAGCGCTCGAATCTTTCGACCCGTCATCAACAATAACAAGTTCCCATTCAATTGAATCCTTAAGACTCAAAACCGATTCGATGCATTGAGCCAAATGCTTTTCAGCATTATAAACTGGAAGAATGAATGATATCGATTCACTCATACTCTATCAAGAATCCATTGACAAGCTTGTTCAGAGGCATGTCCAGTTTCACAGACATGTCCATAGAAATCCAGAATCTGTTTGCAATTTTCAGGGGCATCCGATTCGTTAAAATCAATGATCGTCTGGAACAAGTCTTTTGCATTCTTTGCATACTTGAAAGGACTTTTTTCGACATCAAAATTCAAACCGCGACTAGATTTATAATCATCTAGATCGGGCACATACAACACCACAGGTCTATTCAACAAAACATAATCGCCAACCAAAGATGAATAATCCGAAATTACCACATCGGAAATCAGCAACAAATCCTGCATTTCAGGATACTTGGATGCATCTACAATTCGGGAATCCGTTTTCCATTCAGGCAACATTTTCACCTTGTGGTGTTGACGAATCAGTATTCCCCACTTTTTTCCATCTCTCTTTTCAAGTTCATCAGCCAAATACGAAAAGTCTAACATATCGGCGGCAACGCCATTTCCTCGAAAAGTAGGAGCATATGTAAGAATTTTGTCAAAACCCTCCAAATTCAAAGCCTTGCGAACAGAGTCAGCCTTATGGGTATAATCTTGGAAGAACACATCATTTCGAGGAGAGCCACAGCGCAATATTTCAGCATTAGGATTCAAAGAGCGCCGAATAATTTCATCACCATAATCGGAGCCTGACAAAATAACATCTGCACACTTATACGCCTCCGAAAGAAGCGAACTTCCATCTGATGTTTTATCGACATTTTTAAAGGCACGATCTCCATGCCACGTATCCATGTAGATTTGTCCTTTTCGCTTGCACGGGATCACAATACCCGCATTCAGCACCCAAAATTTAGATGTAAACAATTCTCTATATTCTGCGAAAGATTTTTTCTTTACAATTCGCACATAATCAGGAATTTCCGCAACATCATTCACATCGTTCAAACTCCAGACAATTTCCATGTCCGGATCCATTTCATGCATTTTCTCGGAAATCGCTCTCGGATTGCACGCGTAACGCAAGCCATTATATGCTCTAAAAAAAATTTTTTTCCGGTTCATTCGGTAAAATACCGAAACGAAAAAGCATAGCATGCGAAGAATAAAATTCTTAATCCATCGAGACATGTTTATAGTTCCTTATAACACTTTTCAAGCTTATCATAAACGACTTTAGGGGAAAAAGCGTCCTGAGCCCTTTCCCAGCCAGCACGCCCCATGCTCACGCGGAGCGCCTTGTCGTTTACCAATTTTTCCAATGCACGCGTCAAAGCCTGAATATCACCCGGTTCACAAAGAATGCCACATTCTCCGTCCTTGACCACTTCTGCAGTTCCACCGACAAATGTCGAAATTGCAGGCAAGCCAAAGCCCAAAGCTTCGACCAGGCTCATGCTAAAACGTTCTGCATACGACGGAAGCACCAGCAAATCGTATTTAGGGAGCATCTTCACATACTCCGAATGAACGACCCAGGAAGACACGCTGATATCTCTGCATTTCGGGGATTCCTTGACTGCGGCACGCACCTGATCCACCTCTCCATCACCAAACAAAGACAGCTTTACAGGAACCGAGAAATTCGCTTTCGAAAAAGCTTCAATCAAATCGTACACGCCCTTACGCTTTCCAAAGCGGCCCGAAAAAATAATCTTGACGGGTAATTCATGCGCATCAAGATCAACCGGAGCATCAGCAATATCAGCACCAGGATTTGGAATCGTCGTAAACTTTTCAATAGACGGATCCACACTCTGCACGATACCCTTCATTTCCGATGAAAGGATCAGAACTCTTTCGGCATGACGAAAATAATCTTTCAGCATCCATTTGAGCAAAGGAGATGCCTCGTCGCAAAACTTGTCGAATTGACTGCCATGAATATGGGCTGTATATTTTTTCCCCCGAAAACGCAAGCAACGGCTTATAAGATACTTTCTGTAAAAGCTGCCGTAACTAGACGTATGGATTTGGTAAAACGCAAATTTTTTCGACGGGAAAAACAGGAGCTTCAAGCAGACTTTCAGCAAGACCGGAAGGGAACGGACAAATGAGCCGTTATATGATTCTATAAAATTCCCTTCAGGCAAATTGAAAAGTTTTTTATAGCAGACAAGAACTGAACTAATTCCACCCTGCACAGCAAAGCCAGGGCCAATATGACAAACCTTTTCAAGCATACATGAAATCTAGAAAAATAACGATTACCGTATGCTTATCGTGGTAACGAACTCCACAGATTCCTTGCATTCCATTTTTGCATACAGGAACTTTGTCGGCACTTTTTCGCCAAAGTGTTCCGAATACCAGCCATCTTCGCGAATGGAATAAGAAAGCTTTCTGTCAAGAGCCATCACAACACGGCGAGCGCCCGACACATCGACCGTTGCCAAGGCGCCATCGAGCTGCACCTTAGCGGTCGGATGCAGATGGAACGGAATTTCGACCGTAAACGGAGAGAATCCATGCAATGTATCTGTAATCGTGAACTCGTCCTTTTCTCGATTGTATTCGACTTTACGGACATGTTCTACGCCATCCTTGCGGTAGCCATCGTGCGTTGCTTCAACAAAGTTTTCGCCGACATTCAGCGTTTTGCAATGGTAGTGTGCAAGCCACAATGTGGGTCCCGCCTGCAGCGCCTGATTTTTGCCGTTCACGCAAACCGTATTGTGAGCCAAAGTACTCACAAAATAACGGCGCAAATCCTTATGCGTGTGGTACGTGAACGTTCCCGGATCAACTATCACAGGCATTCCATCGACATGCAGAATAAAGCTAAGACCATCGGCATGAGCATGAGCTGCAATGCTTAAAAAGCCGAGCGGAGCCGCATCGAAATGCAAATACGTCTCACGCACGCCAGTAAAACCATCGAAACGTTTTTCGGCGTTACAAGGCTCCACAGCCTTACGGAAAATAAAATGCCCACTTTCCAGATAAAAATGATTACCATCAAGAGTTTCGCGCTCATCGGCAACATTCAGCGATTCAAATGTTTTACGACCTGCATCACCAAACAGCAACTCATTTTTCTCGTCCCAAACAACATTTGCACGCTTTAGCGATCCATCTTCAAAATACGTTGCAAACGAAACAAGCAATGACTTGAAGTTGTTGAAATGTCCACCTGCATCAGGGCGGAGCACAAAGCCGTCATCGCCATCGCCGTACATCGGGTAATTAAAGTTGCCATCCAAGAATGCATTCATGTAACGCGCCATCGCATGCAAGCGTTCATTGTACGCATCCGAGAATTCATTACCGGCATGGCGCCCAGCTACAGCAGCGATCAAGAAAAAGTCGTCGATGAACTGGATATATTCCGCCGCTTCTTCGCGATTTACACCTTCTGCAGAATTCTGCAAAAGAATTTCGCGTTCGAGTCCCGCCTTTGCATACTTTAAACGAGCTTCGCGATGCGGGATGTCCCATTTGCAGGCAGCAACAAACAAGCCTGCATATTCCGAAATCAAATGGTTGTTTGCCGAAGAACAAAGCGACGGGTGGTTGTACGAATATTCCGCATGTTCAAAAATGAGCGGCAACCAGATAGAATCGACAAATTTCGCAAAATCCGCATTCGATGCACGAAGATTTTCAACATCAAAAACTTGCCAGCAATAATACCAGCAAATCAATCGCAAGTTGACTTCAATATTGCTGTACCAGTTGACCCCGACCATGTATGGGTTTTCATTTTTCCAGCTCGTCAAATGATAGCAGAACAGATCCAAATACTTTGCATCACCGCTCTTTTTATAAAGCATCGCGATGTGCAACATAAACTGCATGCGGTTCACTTCCCACACATGCTTGGCGCTACCATACTTATCGCTACGGATATCAATTTTATGCGCAAAGGATTTCGGAAATTCCCGTCCTGTCGACAAGTCCAAATGCCAATGGATAGGCTTGAACACGTCAATAGTCTTATCAAAAATCGGATAATTCAAATGAGACGCATCATCGTCAATGACAGCAGATTTCGGCAACGACACCGGAGCTATAGACACGTCCATCAGGCGTTTATCCAAAACATGCGTACGCACGCGCTGACGAATGCGGTAGATAAATTCACCCGCAGAGAAAGTCTTTAATCTCTTGATGTACCAGGACAGTTTCACAAGAAAACAGTTCCCTTTTTACAGTCCAAGCAACTTTTTGTACGCGCTAATCAGCTTTGGCTTTTCGTAATCCCAGCTGAGTTCGTTTTGCACACGCTTGCGACCAAAGGCGCCCATTTCCGCCGCCTTTTCAGGGTTGTCCAAGAGCCACAGGATCTTATCGGCAAAGTCATCCGTATCGGTATTCTTTGCATAAAGCGAAGCTTCCTGAGCAGAGAACTTGCCTTCCTTAAGCGTAAACTGCACAATCGGCTTTCCAAACGCCATGTATTCCATGATCTTGTTCATGGTAGACTTGTCATTCATTTCAGAAGGCAAATCCGGATTGACGCACACATCAGCCGTATTCATCACGTCAGCCAAAAATTCATCACTCACGCGACCCGGGAACTCCACATAATCGGTCAAGTTCATCGACTTGTTCAATTCGCGAAGTTCATCCAAGGAAGGTCCACCGCCCATGATGCAGAAGCGGATATCCTTACGACCTTTCTTGTTCACGATGTAATCGACAGACTTGAGCAAAAGATCGATACCTTCCTGCTTGCCCATCACGCCGATATAGCCCACCAGATACTTGAAGCCGTTTTTCACTTCCGGCTTGGCTGGGCCAATTTTCAGCTTCGATAGGTTCGGACCGCTGCGAACAATCGTCACATCCTCTTCGCGCTTTTTGCCGCGACGCATCGCAATTTCCTTGTACGATTCATTCGTGACAATGGCATGCTTTGCACAGAAGTACGTGAGGCGCTCCACAAGAATCATCGCGCGGTAGCCAAGCCCTTTCTTGCCAAACTTTGCAATCCAGAGTTCCGGGTTGATGTCGTGGTGGTCAAAGAGGAACTTGCAACGCGTAAACGTAAAGAACAAGAATGCCGCAATGAAAATCAAGTCCGGCGGATTGCATGCATGGATCACATCCTGCACGCCCTGCTTTCTAAACACCTTGAACAAGAGACGAGTCTCATGATAAAGGGCACAGAAATATTCCTTGAAATAATCAAGCGTCCTATTCGCTTCCGGCAAAGGATGGCGATAAATCTTGATGCCCTCGAGTTCCTCGTATTCCAGAGGATACTTTTTTGTCTGGGGACAAATGACCGTCACCTCAGCGCCCGCTTCATGCAAAGAAGTCGCTTCTTGCCATACGCGGCGGTCAAAAGGCACCGGAAGATTTTCAACAACAATGCAAACTTTCTTGCCAGAAAGTTCCTTCAAAGACTGATCCATAAAAATTACCAGCAAAAACCTTCGTAATTAGGCAGCGTTTCCACAGACGAATCCTTCACGCGCACCAAGTCCAAAAAATGTATTTCGGGGTTTTTGCGAATAAGTTCCGGAATTTCCGGATTTCGAACAGTAATAATGACAAGCGAAGTGGACTTCACGACATCTTCAACTTTTTGCACCAAAAGCGGGAGCAAGTGCGGGATGCGCTTATTAAGTTCACGCAGGTTTGTTTCCTTTTCGCGAGCGATATTCAAATAGCGGTCATAAATGCTCAAAGAGCACCCCTTACCAAGCACGCCTTCAGCCAAACGAATCGCAGCCGAGTTGCGCAAGTCATCCGTACCCGCCTTAAACGTCAAGCCGATAATACCCACAGAACGCACGCCAATCTGCTGCACGCGTTCCAGCACACGTTCAATGTGCCTATTGTTGCTGCATTCAATCGAAGAAAGCACAGGAACTTCAACCTGGTTCGATTCCGCCAAGAAATTCAGACCACGCAAATCCTTCGGCAAGCAAGATCCGCCATAAGCAAAGCCCGGCTTAAAGTAATACGGAGAAATGTTCAGCTGCGTATCCATGCAGAACAAGTTCATGACGCTATGGCTATCGATATCGAGCTTTTTGCAGATAGCGCCGATTTCGTTACCGAACGTGACCTTCAGTGCATGGTAGGAGTTATTGACAAATTTTATAATCTCCGCCACCTTAGGTTCCACTTCGACAATTTCACTGCCAAGCGATTCATAAATTCCCTTGAGGCTATCCAGGGCACGGCGGCTATTGCAACCAATCACGGTCAACGGTGGGTTCAGGTAATCGGCAACAGCCATACCTTCACGGAGGAATTCCGGATTCGAAGCCACGGCAAAGTTGATTCCTTCGCGCTTGCCCGAAATCTTTTCAATCAAGGCAGTTGCAAGAGCGTTCGTTCCAGGAGGAACTGTACTGCGGATAACCACAATGTGGAACGTCGACTTTGAACGGATAGCTTCAGCAATTGCACGAACTGCAGACATCAAATACGTCGTGTCCAAACGGCCATCTGGAGCATTAGGAGTACCCACGCACAAAAACGAAATATCAGTCTTTGAAACCGCCTCAACCGCAGACGACGTCGCCGAGATCAATCCCGCCTTAAAGCCATCCTGCATAACTTCATCGATATCTCGTTCTACGATTGTCGGAAGCCCATTGGCGATCCGGCGAACCTTGTTTTCATCAACATCGTAGCCAACAACCCGGTGTCCAAGTTTTGCGAGACAGGCGATTCCAACGCAACCCACATAACCCAGTCCAAAAACACTAATAGAAGCCATAACCCATTTTCTCTTAAAAAAACTACTCCGCCTTACCCTTGCCGATACTCGTCACTTCAAACCCAATCTTGCGAAGAGCATCGGCATCCAAAATATTACGACCATCAAATACAAAGGCAGGCTTTGCCATCGAGCTGTAAATGCGTTTCCAGTCGAGTTCAGCAAAGCACTTCCATTCAGTACAGACGACAACAGCGTGTGCACCTTCGGCAGCCTTGTACGGATCTTCTTCAAACGTTACCTGTTCAATCACATCCTTGAGGTCGCGCTTTGCGTCCGGGATAGCCTTCGGGTCAGTCACGACAGGCAGTGCATGTTCGGCGAGCAAGTCGCGTACAACGAGGTTCGCCGGGCTTTCACGGGTATCCCCCGTATTTGCCTTGAACGCAAAACCGAACACGGCAATTTTCTTGCCAGCAATCGTATTGAACATGGTTTCGAGCATGCGGTCCACCACGCGGTGCGTCTGCCACTCATTAATCTTTACGACGCTTTCCCAATAGGCAGCCACTTCGGGGAGTCCATAGTAACCGCACAGGTACACGAGGTTCAAAATATCTTTCTTAAAGCAGCTACCACCAAAGCCGATAGAAGCCTTGAGGAACTTGGAACCAATGCGGCGGTCCTTGCCCATCACGTAGGCGACTTCGTCCACATCGGCGCCAGTGCGTTCGCAGAGAGCGCTAATCGAGTTGATAGAACTGATGCGCTGAGCGAGGAAGGCGTTCGCTGTAAGCTTCGTAAGTTCGGAGCTCCAGAGGTTCGTCGTCAAGATGCGGTCACGCGGCACCCAGTGTGCATACACGTCCACGAGCTTCTGGCAAGCAGCAAGACCAGATTCGGTCTGATGGGAGCCGATAAGCACGCGATCCGGTTCAAAAAGGTCGTTAACGGCGGTACCTTCGGCCAAGAATTCCGGGTTAGAGAGCACTTCGAAGTGGAGTCCCTTATCGTTGGAATTCAGGATGCGTTCCATGGCCGCAGCGGTGCGCACCGGGAGCGTCGACTTTTCGACGATAATCTTGCCTTCGTCGGCAATTTCCAAAATGTTGCGGGCGGTCTTTTCCCAATACTGCAGGTCAGAAGCCTTACCGGCGCCATGGCCAAACGTCTTCGTCGGGGTATTCACCGACACAAAGATGATATCCGCTTCCTTGATAGCAGCAGGAATATCCGTGCTAAAGAACAAGTTACGACCACGGGCGCGCTTTACAACGTCATCCAGACCTGGTTCAAAAATCGGGAGATTTTCGCTATTCCAGGCATCAATACGCGACTGGTTGATATCAACTACGGTAACCTTAACATCGGGGCACTTATCGGCAATAACGGTCATGGTGGGGCCACCGACGTAGCCAGCACCAATGCAAACAATTTTAGTTTCGAAACTCATGATGTTACAAAATAGCAATTACAACATGTGTAAATAACAACTGTACTCAAAATGTGCGTAATTTATAAGCCGTTTAGAAGGCATAAAGGCTTATTTGAAGACAGCAGTGAGCTCGCTTACGTATTGTGGCTGTATCATACGCAAAGGAGCCGTCTCGCCATCACTCCACCCTACAAAAGTACTTCCAGAATGCGGCTCCGCATAGAGCGTTACCGGAGAATCTTCAAAGAAATTCACAGACATTTCTACCTCATCTACAGGGAGATCGTGCACAAGAATCCTTCCCGAGCCTTCCACCGCTAAAGTGACAGACGCCACATCCCCTAATCCAAAGAATTCCTGGAGTTCCTTCGTCATTACCGCCGCACGAGTTCTAACAAATTCTTCAACAATTTCCAGTTCCGTTTCCATTTCAAAAGCATTATGCTCCCAGCGTTTCTGATCGCGAGGAATTTCGGCCTGGATTTCAGCCATCATCTTTTTTACACATGCAAGCAACTTTGAGCTTTCAAAATTCTTTTGGAACAGTACCGCCAGACGATTTATAAAAGCAGATTTAAACCCAGGATTTTCCAGCAGCTTACGCAACAGGAACGTGTATTCCGGACCATTCGGCCAGGAATTTCCATCTTCTGCCGTAGCATATTCAAATACATTGTTTGCATACAGACTATGCCCGCTATCAAATCCAAAATCCAAATCGAAAAGGAACCATTTCCATTTTGTCTGCAATTTTGAATTTCGCCATTTTTTGAGATTATTTGCCGGCCAGTCGCGATTGTCTACATACAGTTCCGTATGCACATAATTGAGGTAATTATCAACATCTATTTGCGATGCTACATACGCGTAGTTTTCATCATCAGCAAGGCTGTGCGATTCCAGCCAATCTATCAGAGTCTCATAATCAACAGCAGAACCCGCAGACACAGAATTATCAGCATCAAGCAAGTCGATATCGTCCGGATTCATCCCATAACGCGTTTCAAAGAAATATTCATTCGATCGTTCACGAAGATCCTGAATGCCATAATATTCGCCATTGTAATAAACAACCGCATAGCGACCGTGACGGCTATCAAGGCCAAGATCGTCACCGATAGAACTTCCAAGCCTATCGCGGACGTAATCCATTCCAAAATTATTGCCAAAATTGCGCAAAATAAAACTCTTGTATTTGTGCAGTTCAGGGTAATCCGGGAACAGCGCATAATCCAAGCGCTTATCGTCATACTTTTCGCGGAACGTTATAGCGACAGACTTTTCCTTTTTGATGCGGCTGTAATTACCATAAACCTGAAGCCCGGCTCTTTTCGCAAACGAAGGAGCGGCAGCATCCTTTTCCATCAATTCTACAACTACAGGAATTTCCTTGTCCTGCCAATAATTCGCACCTTTTTCAGGTACTTTCCCATCGGGAAAATTTCCCTTCATAAAAAGTCCAGAGTCAGGGTCAAAAAGAGAATTCGGGTCTGTCGTCAAGAACACTGCCGGAATGGTCGGCGCACTCTCAAAAACATAAGTACGTACAACTTCTTCCCCACTAAGTGCACCCGCGACAAAAGAAGCGCAACGGATAGTCTTTGTAGTGTCAATTCTCAAAGCAGTCGTCACCGGGCTTTCCGCCGTAGGGGCTGCCCCACCCACAACACAACGCACTGTAGCATTCTTCGGAAACGATACCACAAACGGTTCTGCATAAAATCCCGACGGAGGAAGTTCCACCAAAGAATCCACCGAAGGCGAACGTGCCGGCACAACAGTTCCTACCGTTTCTCCATAAGGAGAAGGCTCGCTATAACCAAAGTCCAACGAAACACCATCACTCAATGTTCCAAGCGACCATGACATTTCAGGCGGCAATTTCGGATACTCGACATAATCAAGAATTTGACCATCGCCATTGAGAAAATATAGGTTTCCGCCATCCTTATCGAGCTTAAAACCTGCATGCGGTTCAAGCCCACCGTTTCTCGTCACGGTTAAATTTTTTCCAGACATGAATACAATCATGAATTCATCTGGGGAAATTTTCACGTCGCCAAACATCCACTTAAACGGCTCTTCAGAATCATCCGTCAAATACTTTCCAGACAAGTCCACCGTATCCGCAGATCGATTGAAAAGTTCCACCCAGCCCGCATCGCCACCTTCGTAATCTTTGTACACTAGGTTAACGGTATTGATTTCAGAAAAGACAACAGGAGAACGCTCCGCCAAAGGGAGTTTCATAACAGGCTGAGTTTTATTTGAAATATTTTCTGAATCCGTAGCGACCGAATTCGAATCGGAACATGATGCAAAAAATGCAAAAGCTCCGAGTACCAACAAAAACAGGGAAAATTTTTCTCTCACCCAACACCTCAAATATCCGCATCTAAATATATATGCGACATGAGGAGCTAGAACTTTTTTAAAGACTATTTTTGACGCAAAATTTCGGGAATAAGCTTGCTAAATACTCATTCGAAACTTACTTTTTTACTTCGGGTTCCGAAGGAACAACCTTTTTTCTTCTGGGTCTGCGAACGATAAAAAATATTCCGTTCCTATTTATTTGAAGATGGCCGTAACTTCACTGACGCATTCCGGCAAAATCACCCGTGTGGGGCTAGATTCGCCATCACTCCAACCTGCAAAAGTACTTCCCATAAGAGGCTCCGCACTGAGCGTCACCGGGAATCCCGTAAAGAAATTCACAGTCATTTTCGACACATCAACAGGAAGATTATGCACAAGGATCCGCCCAAAGCCACTTACAGACAAGCTTACAGCAGCCGTTTCGCCTAGTGCAAAAAATTCCTGCAATTCACCATAAACGACATTAGGGCGGTTCATCGCAAAATTCTTGATGGCGTTGAGCTGTTTTGTCATTTTCGAAGCGCTCAGCCCCCAGCGTTTTTGATCACGAGAAATCTCCGACTGAATTTCAGCCATCATTTTTTCAATGCGAGCAAGCACCCGCGAACTTTCAAAATTCATCTGCAAGAGTACCGCCATTCGGTTGATAAACGCCGCCTTGAAGCCTTCATTTTCGAGCAAACGTCGGAGCAACAAAGTTGATTCAGGTCCATTTGGCCACGATTCACCATCTTCTGCCGTCGCAAATTCAAATATGTTATTCTTATACTTACTATAATCATTACCAAATCCAAAATCAAGATCATACAGGAACCATTTCCACGGAGTCTTGGGACTTGTATGACGCCACTTCTTGAGATTATTCGCGGGCCAGTCGCGGTTATTTGCAAAGAGCTCCGTATGCATGTAATTGATGAAATTGTCGACATCTATTTGCGATGCGATATAAGCATAGTTCTCTTCTTTATCTAGATGGTTGGATTCCAGCCAATCCATCAACGCCACATAATCAACAGCCGAGCCCGCAGAAACAGCATTATCCGCCTTGAGTAAATCTATTTTATCCGGATCAAGTCCGTAATGCGTTTCAAAATAGTCTGCCGTTGAGCGTTCACGGATGCTGTGGATGCCGAAGTATTCTCCGTTATAATACACAACGGCAAATCGTCCGCGCTGATAATCGACGCCAAGCCCTTCGCTCACGGAACTTGCCAAGCGGTCGCGTATGTAGTCATTTCCGTAGTTGCTCCCGTTGTTGCGCAGCAAGAACACCTTGAACTTGTTTAGCTCCGGGAATTCAGGAAACAGCGGATACTTCAGGTGAGAATCACCATACTTTTCACGGAACGTAATCGCTACCGACTTTTTATCATTTTGCCTGCTGTAATTACCAAAAATTTTGAGTCCAGCATTTTTTGCAAACGCAGGCGAACTCGTTCCCGGCTCCATCAACTCCACCGTCACAGGGATTTCCTTATCGAGCCAGTAATTAGCTCCGTAGTGAGGTTCCTTGCTCTGAGCATTTGGACCTTCCATATAAATACCAGTATCCGGATCAAAAAGTGAATTCGGGTCAGTCGTGAGAAATACCGCAGGCACTGTAGACGCAGCCTCAAAAATGTAAGTACGTGTCACCACATCGCTCGGGAGACTTTGCGGAGCAATTTTTGCACAGCGTATTACCGTCGTCTTGTCGATTAAAATATTCTTCTGGAAAGGAGTCTTTTCTGATGGCATTTTTCCACCAGTTTCGCAAACGGCATTATTCGTGCTTTCAAGATTTAGAATAAATGGTTCCGCATAAAATCCCGAAGGCGGAAACAGTAAAGTGTCGATATTCTCTTCGCGAGTAAATGTCAGCGAACTACTATAACCATATGGTGAAGGGTCGGCATATCCCCAACTTCCCCCATAATTCCATGTTTTCCCGAGAGGCAATTCCGGATACGACACAGAATCCACAATTGAAGCATCGGCATTTACCAAATAAAGCGAGCCACCCTTTTTCGAAAGCTTGAAGCCTGCGTGTGGTTCATGGCCGCGGTTCCGCGCAATGTAGCTGAAAACCTTAAGGGTTACTTCTTGAGATTCACTTGCCTCGGGGCTCAATCGCGTCCCATAAATATTCGCCAAATCAGGGAATGTTGTTCCTGTAGGGAGCGCCATACGGTAAACCGTCGAAGAATCTCCAGTTCCTTCAAGAACCATCTCGTAACCTTTCCAGTCATCAATATCGGGCTGTGCCAAGCGAACCGAAACATTGCGGCCCTTTGTAATGTACGCCTGTATCAAAATTTCATTTGCCGCCGAAATATCCAACACATCCGAAGGGTCACTACTCCCCGTTCCTACGAAAAACGAAATGGACGACCAACCAAGTTCCTCGTTTTCACCCAGTTTCATCACCGTACCAATGCGACTCTGTCCATTTTCACTAAAGCATTTTTCATCGTATCCCGGCAACGGGTCGGCATAGCTGTAGCCCGGAGGATCGCTCTCAGCATCCGTCCAAGTCCAGCAACCAGACCCAATCATATCAATAGAATCATGCGGCATTACGTAATCGAGATAGTTCTTTCCCGAGAGGAAAATGACCAAAAACGAGTTCGGCGCCATTTTCACATCGCCAAATTTCCACTTGAAGGGTTCTTCCTGCAAGTCCGTCAAATACATTCCAGATAAGTTTACCGTATCTGCGGATGTATTAAAAAGTTCTACCCAACCGGCGTCATCGCCTTCGTGGTCCTTGAAATCAACGTTAACCGGGTCGACCTCGGTGAACATCACAGGGCCGCCAACAAACGGAAGTTTCGTGCCACCCGCATCACCACTTGCCGAAGAGCTGCTTTCCGAATCCAGGATCAAAAAGTTAGGATTATCGTCAGTGCACGCCGACAAAAACAACGCTGCTAAAAGAAAAGGACCTATGGTCCTACTGATTTTAGAAAAACAATCATTCCAACACACCATGACAGGGAATATATATTATGCTTGAGTATTTGGAATGCTAGGCTCGGAATATAAGAAAAAAACTACTTCTTAATTTCGGGTTCCGAAGGAACAACCTTTTTTCTTCTCGGTCTGCGAACAATAAAAAGGCATGCGCCAATCAGCACGAGCGACACAGAAATCACCTTGCCCATCGGGAATGCTTCGTAAAAAACGAGAGCCCCCGCAAGCGTAGGTACTGCGGCACCGACCGCCGCGCTAAACGGGATAATGAACAACGCACGCCCACGCGAGAACGACACCTGCGAATACAAGAACGCAATGCTGTAAGTCGCCACATAGCCAAGCGTCCTAAAATCCATGAGCAGGTTTACCACCGACGAGAAATCGATATTGTCGAGGTCAAAATCCATCGCCAAGCTCTTGTAAAAAGCAGCCGAAAGCCCAAAGCCAACGCCCATGATAAGCGAGTCCACCATTTCGCGGTCTTTCACCCAAAGGTGCGCAATGAGGGTCGCAAAGCTAAGTCCGCCCGCATACAGCCAAAGCGTCCCGATATTCTGCACCGCCGTCGATTCCCCTAGATTTTCAACGGAGTAAAGGAGGCCCGCCACGACAAAGCAAATCGCCACCACAATGCGCTTGGTCAAGACTTCCTTGAGGATGCAAAATCCCATCAACGCCGTCAGCACCGGATTCAAGACCATCATCGGCTGCACCTGACTCAAGTCATACTGAGCCATGGCAATGTAATAGCCAAGCGTTGCAAGCCCGGAACATGCAATGCCGAGCCACCAAAACTTATTCGTGATAACGCCCTTGAAAAATTCCCAGGGCTTCGATGTTCCACCCGTGCGCTTGCCAACAGTGGACACCCCGGACTTTTCCAGGATGTTTCCACAAGCAAATAAAAACGCAGGACCAATGGTTAAGAGTAGGAATAGCATTCGCTAAATCCCGTCATAGATTTCTTTGTAGATCCAGTAATTTCCCATGACGCGCTTGACGTAGTCGCGGGTTTCCCAGTAGCTGATTTCTTCGACGCGCAAATCCCACGGGAGGCCTTCGCTTTCAGACTGCCAGCGCTTCGTCGGCTTGGGACCTGCATTGTAGTTGCAAAGCACATACATGTAGTCGTTCTTGTACTCATCCTTGAGGTCCACCAAATAGCGGATCCCCAAGCGGATGTTCATGTAGGCATTGTACAAGCGTTTCGGATTAAAGCCAGAAATTTCTTCCTTGTCGGCAAGCATCTTACCCGTCGCAGGCATAATCTGCAAAAGGCCGCAGGCGCCCGCAGGCGATGTAATCTGGAAATCGAAAATGGATTCCTGACGCATCACGCTATACACAAAGAACGGATCGATGCTCGTGCCCGAATAGTAAACCACAGGGTCAGCATACGGAACCGGGAACAAATAATGCAAAACATCTATCGGCGGCGTCATGAACAGGCGCCTATCCATCTTCGCCTGGAACTGGCGTGCAAGCCTATAACCGGCAGCCGTTTCGCCCATCTCGTAGAACAGCTTTCCGTATTCGTACAAGAAATCCATGCGCTTGAAGTTTTTCTTCTTGACTTCGTCATACAGCCTAAACGCTTCTTCTTCAAAACCATACAAGAAGAGCTTCTTGATGCGTTCGTAACGTTCCTTGCTGTACGAGGCGTCCGGCTTTCCGAGCTTATTCACCGAGCGGATCCATTCGATCGTCGCCGCATGGGACATCGGCACGCCATGAGCATACGGGATCTTGTCCGCAGGCAACAAATGATTGTCCAAAAGCTTCATGCGGCTGCGGTGTGCATAATACGAAAGCGGGAAGTCCTTGATGCAGTCGAGATACGCTTCACGGGCAAGCGAATCCTCGCCCATCTTCTTGTAAGTATCGCCAAGGAACATTCTCGAAGCACTACCGCTCCAGAGGAAAGGATCCTTCGTCGCATCGCGGAAGTATGCCGCCGCTTCAACCCACATGCCGCGCTTAAAGTAGCAGTAGCCAATGCGGAATCTCGCCCACTGGCGTTTCAGATTGCTCTTGAAACGCTTATGGATGAGTTTTTTGTAGCAGTCAATCGCCTTATCGTACATCAGCTTCTGTTCAAATTCAAAGCCGCGCAGCCAGAGGTTATTGGCGTTTTCGGTGCTGAACTGGCTCACGTCCTGCAAAAGCGAATCGTAAGTGTGGATTTCTTCGTCAAATAGCCCTGCCGCTTCCTTGCGGTAAAGCTTGAGTATTGCCTGAATCCAGGAAGGACGCGCTTCCACATTTTCAATCAAGTTGCGGTACTGTTCAATCGCATCTTCATTACGGTTCAGAGAACGGAGTGCCGCCGCACGCTTTTCCCACAGCATAATGCGCGTGTTCAAATCTAGCGTGCTCTTTTTCAAACGTGCATAAGCCGGGTCATCAAGCACCACCACCGAAGCAGGATTTTTCTGCGCCTGCTGCGCATCCAGAATCTGGATAGAATCGAGCAGGTCGATGCAGTTCTTCATCTCGTCCTTGGTGCAGGCAAGCTTGGCATAGGCCACTTTTTCGGCAAGCGATTCAGGCGCCCCCAGCACTTCCCTCAAGCGGCGCACAGAAGCGTAAGCGGAATCCTTATACGATGTACGGCTCGTGAGGAGCTTCATGTACATGCGTTTTGCCTGCTTGAGCTGGTAAGAATCTTCCAAATAGCGGGCGTAGCGGTACTTCAGCGGATCCACATCGTCGCCATCCGGATTTCCATTGAGGTAGACCATCAAGGAGTCCGCACGGGCAACATCATTCAGCGAATAATCCGCCATTGTCGCTTCAATTCTCAAGCGGTCCGCCGCATCACGCCAAGCCCTGTCGTTTTCCAGGCTCTTTTCGAGTCGGAGCGTTTCGCGCATCTTGGCATACTTTTCCTGCTTGAAGTTTGCCTTCGCCATGCGGAGCACAACAGGTCCAAGCAATTCCGGTTCACGCTTACGCAAGGAATTATAGGCAGCGTAGGCACTGTCCCACTGGCCACTGTAATAGTAATAGGCAGCGCGGGCAAAATCGCGATGGTTCTGCGGAACTGAAATATCGTTCATTGTTTTCTTCGCACGGGCAGCACGAACAACCACATCCTGGAACTGGTCCGGAGCAATCATTTCCTGATCCGCGAACGGAGACTTGTAGGTGGAATATACCGAACCATCCACCTGAGCATACAAGGCGGCTGTACACGCAAACAATAAAGAACAAAATAATTTCATCAGCAAACCAACAATTTTTATTTTTCGACTTGTCCCACAAATCCAGATATACCAAGTTCCATAATGGTTTGTGCATACTTTTTATGCAAAAACTCATTTACACTCTCGGCATCATCCATTTGCAAGACAGTCAAAGCCGCATCACGAACATCTTCAAAGTTGATCGAGCGGATAATCTTCTTCGTCGTCATCACGCTCCACGGCGTCATCGAAAGTTCATCGACACCGAGTCCAACCAACAAAAGCACACTCATCGGGTCCGTACACATTTCACCGCAAACCGCCACAGGGATTCCTTCACGGTGCGCAGCCACCACAGTCTGGTAAATCATGCTGAGCACTGCCGGATGGTGCGGCTGGAACATGTCGGTAATAAGTTCGTTCGTACGGTCAACCGCAAGCGTAAACTGGATCAAGTCGTTAGTACCCAAGCTAAAGAAATCGACTTCCTTAGCAAGTTTGTCCACAATCATCACAGCGGCAGGGACTTCGATCATCGAGCCAATTTTAACGACCGGGAGCTTATGCCCTTCATCTTCGAGCTGCTTGCGGGCTTTCGCAATGCACGCCTTTGCACGCCTGAGTTCCGTCATGCTCGAAATCATCGGGAGCAAAATGCGCAAATTGCCCTTCGTATTTGCAAGCAACAAAGCGCGCAACTGCGTAATAAACACATCTTCGCGATCCAGGCACACGCGGATAGAGCGCCAACCCATAAACGGGTTCGATTCATTCACCGCAGAAACCCCAGAAACAAGCTTGTCACCGCCCGCATCAAGCGTACGGATTACAACCGGGTGCGGCGCCATCTTTTCAAGGATATGCCTGTAGGCGCTTTGCTGTTCCTTTTCGGTCGGAGTGCCTTTTCTAAAGAACAGGAATTCTGAACGGTAAAGACCGATACCGGTAGCGCCAAAGTCCGTGACCTTGTCCGCTTCCGTCGGGATTTCAATGTTCGCGTGCAACACAATATACTTGCCATCGCGAGTCATCGGTTCCAGCTGGCGCATCGTGAAAAGTTCACGGCGCTGGCGTTCGAACATTTCCTGGCGTTCATGGAACTTGCGGATATCGTCTTCATTCGGATTGATGATGACCTTACCATCAGCACCGTCAACGATAATCGTATCGCCACTCTTGACAAGGGCAGCCACATTCCTAAGGCCAGATACAGCCGGGATCTGCAACGCTCTAGACAAAATAGCGACATGGCTTGTACGGCCACCCGTATCCATCACGATAGCGTTAACTTGTCCGGGCTTCAAAGTCATCAAGAAGCTTGGAACAAACTCATGGGCCACGAGGACAACGCCATCTTCATGAGACACGTCCTCCAATACCGGTCCGGAGTCATCCATCGCAGACATCAGGCGGTTGTACAAGTCCCTGAGGTCTGCCGCCTTGTCACGCATGGCAGGCGAATCAATTTTTTCGAACTTTTCGATGTAGGCGCTAAAAACAACATGCACCGCCCACTTCGCGTTCTTGTGCTTTTTCCTGATTTTGTCGAGGACTCCATTCACGAGCCCCGGATCCTGCAAGATCATCAGGTGCGTTGCAAAAATCAGGCTGTCCTTGATGCCAGCTCTGGATTCTGAAATTTCTTTAATCTGGGCGATTTCCTTGGAGGTCTTACTAATCGCCTTCAAGAACATCTGTTCTTCTGTAGCAAGCCTGCTTTCCGGAAGAGTCTCATCGACCACCGAAAATTCGCGGTTTGCAACAGGGAACACCGTCCCCATGGCAAAGCCCGGAGACGACGGAACACCAACAAGCTCTATCCTCTGGGACTTCGGCTCATTGGCAGTCTTGGCCACAAAATCAGCAGGGTTCTTCGTTGAAGTGGTCATCAAAAAGCTTTTCCAACTGCTGAACGACGAGCTCTTCATCCTCGCCATCGATTTCGAACTTGACTTCGGAACCCGCAGGGATGGCAAGCATCATCACATTAAGGATGCTCTTCGCATTGGCCTTCGAACCATCAAACACGATGGACACATCACTCTTAGCCTGCCCCGTGATATCAACAATCATTCCGGCCGGACGGGCGTGAATGCCCAGTTTGTTGGAAACAGTAAGTAACTTTGTAATCATCAATTCCTCAGAAGAAATCCACATTAATATCAAGACCATCCTGCAAGATAATCTTGAACAAGCTGTCCGCAGAGCGCACTGTTTTGACAAGGTCGTCGTGAAGCTGTCTGTCGTTCAGCAAAATCCCGACGGTATTGTCTTTCGAATCCATCTTGGACTGCACCTTGGCAATAAGTCCATCCAAATGCTTGGTCACGCCTTCGAGTTCGGAGATCAAGTGGTTTGCATTCCCCATGACCTTGTCCGTTCCGGCAAAAAGACCGTTGATCGGTTCCTTGACGCCATCGACAAGTTCGTTTACCTTGAGCGTCACCTTGTTCAGGTTTGCAAGGCTCTTTTTGAGCTGCGGGTCGGTCGTTGACACAAGCGACATCAAGCGATCTTCAAGATTTTCAGCCTTTACCAAGAGCGTCTTGAATCGGTCCTGGAATTCCGGGTTTGCAATCGTTCCGTTCAAGGCTGTCTTTACCGCTTCCAAGAGCACCTTCGTCGAATCGCAAACTTCACCGGCAAGGCCAAGCGCTTCGGCAATGCCCGCATCGAACTGGCCCGTGATGGTATCGCCCGGCACATAGTATTCTTCGGAATCACCGAGGATCATGCCAATCTGGCGTTCACCCATGATGCCGATGTTCTGCACACGAATTTCGGAATCCTTCGGGATTTTCACGTTGGACTTGAGCCTGACCGTCACCACAACGCGGTGTCCAGAAAGTTCGATGGATTCCACACGACCAAGCTTCACGCCATTGATTTTGACCGGGTCATCCAAAACAAGCGTACTCACCTGCGTAAAGCGCAAGTGGTACACGTCGAAAGTTTCACGCAGATCCTTCTCGTTCAAAAAGAACATGCCAAATATCAAAATGAAAATGGCTAAAAGAACGACAAGTCCGACGGAAAAGTATAAAGCGGTATTCTTTTTCATTCTAAAAACAATCTAGCATATTTTGCGATTGGCATTGGCCGCATCTTGAAAAATAAGAGGATTATCCCTCCACCCTCACGATGGGGCTATTCGTCTCGATGCCGTTCACATGGCGATCCAGCCAGTCGAGCAACAAGGCGTCGCGTTCAGCCTGCGGCAAGGCAAACTTTTCACGGCCCTGCTTCTGCATGAACACGTCGAGGTACGTCATCAGTACGCCACCAGCAACAGAGACGTTCATCGATTCCGTAATGCCATACTGCGGGAGCTTAAATTCATAGTCCGCATGGGCGAGCGTGTCCGGGTGGTTCCCGTGGAATTCACTGCCCAGGTAAAAAGCCATCGGTTGGCTCAAATCGAGATCAAGCACAGAGTTCGTCGTGTTCGTACTCGCCACTGCAATCTTGTAGCCCTTCTCGCGGAGCTTTTCCATGCAGAGCATGCGCTTCTTGTACAGATAAAGGCTCATCCACTTGTAAGATCCCTTCAAGATGGACTTGTTCACGCTGTAGGCGTTGTCTTCTTCAATGATGTGAACATCCTGGAGGCCAAAGACTTCTGCAGTACGGATAACAGCGGAAATGTTATGCGGGTCAAACAGGTCTTCGAGCACCATGCAAAAGTGACGCGTACGGCGGTTGACGACAGAAGTCAACAATTCGCGACGACGTTCCGTCACACGTGCAAGCAAAGTTTCCAAATCCTTAGGTTCACTCATTTTCTAAATCCTTTTTAATAAAAGTATTTGCCTTAAATTCAGCAGGTTCAGTCGTTTTTTCTCTAGGTTCAGCCGGCCTTACGACAGGCTTGGGCTGGCTAAGTTCAATCTTCGAGCGGTCTATGCGTTCAGCATCGCCAAGTTTCCAGGATCCACCCGCAACAACCTTGTCAAATTCAGCGATATGGCGCTTATTTTCAGGAGTCTGCAACTTGGCATTTTCCTTCAGCGGTTTTCTGTTCCCGCCATAGTACATCGACGCCGCTTTCTTGATATCGTTTACAACGTCGTCAATCTTGGAATTCACGACACTCTTAAAAACACGCAGCTGCATAATGGAATTCAAAACAGAATTGCTCGGGAACACGACTGCAGTAAGTTTGTACTTAAGTTTTCTCGGTGCCACCAAGTCCATATCCAGATAAGCAATTGCAGTTCCCTTAAGAGACCACTTCAAAATCTGTGCATAGCCAAATCCAAAGAACATGTTGCGAAGCATGGGCTTTGCCCCCGCACTGTCCTGCAATGCCCAGTAAAAATCCCCCGAAAGTCCATGACCGTTACTGCCCGAAAAATAGCGACGGTTCAAGCTATTATACTCTAGCGTATAATCCGATTTCAGATAAGCGTTAATCAAATCTGCCGTGAACGGCATATTGTCAAACAGGAACGTAATTTCATTGACTTCTAGCGGAAGTGTACCCTCGCTTTCGTAAATAGCTCTATACTGGCGACCGAGACGCATAAACACGTCCATCATCATCGGAGCCTTGATGTCCGTCGAAAAACCGCGCTTGACAATTTCCTTGTACGGTCCGCAGAACTCGTTATCATACTCAATCTTGGGCCACGGTTTCAAATCCGTTTCCGTACAGGCTTCGTACTTGATATCAAGGCACTTATACATTCCCGAGCAGAACGAGCGCATGTTATCGGCATTGTTCTTCGTCTTCATCAAAAGCTGCCGGCGGGAAACTTCGGACGAAGAAACACTCTTCGTTGCGTAAGACATTGACGTGCCCAAAACGAGCACTAAGCCAATGCACATACTCAATAAAGAGAATCGCAAACCCTTACACTGCATAAGTACCTCCCTTTAAGGTTTAACGGAACTCAAGACTGTCCAAAGGAATTACCGTGAACGGTTTCAGGGAATCGAACATGGCAACAGGACCGACAATCGAAATCGTCATCTTGCTCTTATCAAAATACTTAGCAATCATTGCCTGGACCTGTTCAGCCGTCACAGCATTGATTTCTGTCACATAATCTAAATAATGATTATCCGATTTGCCAAGTAATTCGCCCTTTGCAAAGATAGAAGCCGTTGAGGAAGGCGAATCAAAGAGGCTCGGCAAGCTTTCAACCAGGGACTTTTTCGCCTGGGAAAGTTCTTCAGGAGTCGGACCATCCTTTGCAAGCTTTTCCACTTCTTCAAAGATGAGCTTCATCGCAAAGTCCACCGTTTCCACCTTCGTCTGGAGGGCAATCGTCGTCATAGCGGTATCGCGGTAGTCGTTACCCACCGTGCTATAGACACTATAGGCAAGGCCTTCGTCGCTACGGACGCGGTTCATGAGTCTGGAGCTAAAGCTACCACCGCCAAGGATAAAGCTAGCTACCGCCGTCGGGTAATAATCCGGATGCGGACGCTTCACGAACGGCTGGTTCATAGTGATATTCGCCTGCGTGATATCCTTGTCGACCACATAGACGCCAGGCTTGCGGGCAAAAGTAAGCGGAACCGGCTTCGGTTTTTCTGCAGATGCTGCTTCGACCTTCCAATCGGCAAAGAACTTCTTGAGAGTCTTTACCGCAGATTCCTTGTCCACGTCACCGGCAAGAGCAAAGACGATACGCTTTGAGGAGAACACGCCCTTAGCAAGACGCTTCACATCGGCAGCGGTCACAGCCTTGTATTCTGCAGAATTGGCATCCCAAAGTCTCGGGTTCGGAGCGTAGTTCACCTTGGACTTGAGGGCAGAAAGCACCTTGGCAGGCGTTTCAAAACGGCGTTCATAAGCCGTAACATAATTCGCCTTCACGATTTCAAGCTGATTCTTGTCAAAAGACGGGTCCGTGAGTACTTTCTTTGCCAGTTCAAGCATCGACGGGAAGTCTTTCGAAAGGCAATTGATATCAAAAGCCGAGAGGAACGTACCAACGCTCGTGGAAATCGAGGCGCTTACAAATTCCAGAGAGTCTTCGAGCACATGCGGTGAAATTCCGCCACCAGAACCACGACGGATCATGGATCCCACCATTTCAAAAGCGGCTTCGTCCTTGAGGACCTGTGGCAAGTTGTTTTCTTCAAAATAGACCGTAAAATCCACCAGCGGGAGCGAACTGTCGCTCACAATGTAGCCCGTAATGCCCTCGGCGATTTGCACACGGAAATCTTTGGGATACGGTGCCACGTACTTATATTCCGGGAATTCAATCTTGCTATAATGCTCAGGCAAATTGCTCGGTTGCACAAAAGAACTGGAACTTTCCGCAGCAACGGCATACATATCCGGCACATGTTTAACATGAGATGTCTTTTTAGGCATCATGGAACAAGACGTCATCGCCACTAAAGCCGCAATAGCAGCGGCAGGAATCATATAATTCGTTTTCATCAAGTAGAAAATAGTAAACTAATCGGGAACATTCCAAAATAGACCAACTATTTTAAGGTTTATCTATCCCCTTTCCGTAAATAGACATATATTAATACTTGAGCCTTCCTAGTGGCCACAACAAGCGTAGCAAGCCCACCTCCGGCTTCCGCACAGTTCTCCAGTCGAGACACAAGCCCCACCAGGAAGGCTTCTTCAATCCCTCCTATGAAAAAGACCCGACGCGAGCGCGCCGGGCCTTTTTTGTGAAAAACTAATGACCAACGACCATTGACCAACAACTAGCTAAATCTTCCATTGAGCTGTTTGCGGCGACGGCCGCGTTCCGAAATAACAGCCTCGATCAAGAACAGGAGGGCAGCAAGTCCAAGGAAAATCTGGTAACGGTCCTGGTAATTTTCCATGCGGTCACTGCTTTGGTCCTTCTTTTCAAGCGTTGCAATTTCAGTCAAGACTTTTTGCAACTGGAACTCGCCCGGGCTTGCGTAGAAGTAGAGCGCACCCGTCACACTAGCAATCTCCTGAAGTGTCCCTTCTTCGAGGCGGGTGGTCACGATATTGCCTTGCATGTCCTTCTTGTAGACACTACTGCCATTCTTGCTTTTGAGCGGTATAGGAACGCCTTCGCGGGAACCAATACCAATCGTATAAATTTTGATGCCGAGTTCTGCAGCTTCTTTTGCTGCATTCACAGCAGCGGCTTCAAGTTCTTCACCATCGCTCATGAGAATCATCACGGAATGCTGACTTGCGCCACCGGAGTTTTTGAACAAAGTCATACCCTTGCGGATAGCACTTTCGAGGTTCGTGCCCGGCATGAGCCAACCCGGATTCAGTTCGCGGAGCACCATCTGCACCGTACCGTAATCAAGCGTCAAAGGCACCATGACCTGAGCTTCACCACTGAACGCCACAAGACCCACGCGGTCTCCCGTAAGCGATTCCAAGAAAGCCGAAATTTCGTGACGGCTACGCACCAAGCGGTTCGGCTTCACATCTTCGGCAAGCATCGAAAGCGAAATATCCTGCAACAGCACAAGATCCTGACCGCGGCGTTCCACATGTTCCATCTTGCGCCCCCACTGCGGACGGGCAAGAGCGACAAACAAGAAAGCTATGGCAAGGAGCAACAGCAAAACTTTAGTCAGGCGCCTCCACGGCGAAACGCTCGTCGAGAGCTTCGAAAGCATAGGGAGCGACACAAAGCGTGCCGCCAATTTTTTACGGCGATGGTAAGCATACACAAACAAAAGCGCAAATAGAGGCAGAGTAAAAAGGCCCCACAAAAAGTTCGGTTCGGCAAATCTCATTATCTACTCCGGTAAAACATCTTGTATCAACAAGCACCAAGAATATACAAAAGTGCAAGGGAAAAAGTTAAATATCGGTCATTAGTCATTAGTTATTAGTCTTTAATCAGATGCCTACGGTGCAATTCTAAAAACGATCGACCATTGACCAACAACCATTGACTAAGTTCAAAATTCTTTTCATAATGTCTTCATACGAAAAGCTTTCAAATAATTATATTTCAAGTCAAGGTTCAGGTTGCGAGAATGTCTTACATAGGCTTGATAGAAATCAACATCATCAGTATTGCGGTACTCATCATTACACTGCTGCAATTCAAGGATAGTATTCTCAGGCATCTCGAAGAACGCATTCTCGGCTTTACCATCATCGACACCATCATTTACATCGTGTTGAGCACAGCAACCAAAATGCTGTACTCGGTTCACGTGCAAAGCGACCTATACACAAGCAACCAAAAGATTTGCGTCATTTACGCCGTCATGTACGCATTGAGCTTGAGTTCTTCGTTGTTGCTTGCCCAGCTGTGGTTCTCCTTCATCTTCCTCCGCATCCGCAAAAGCGTTTACTCTTACAAGCACCTGTTCCCGCTGTTTTCGACTCCGAGTATTATCGGCATATTCATCTGCATCGGCATCAGCATTTACGGATTTACCAACGACTGCCATACGACGTCGCTCCAGTTCAGGCGCCTTTTGCCATTCCTCATCGGGCTGAACTTCATTTACATCATCGCCACCATGGTTCTCGGCATCCAGCACGCCATCGCCCAAAGAAACTCCACGAACCGGAAAGAAGCCTTTTACCTCTCATTTATCGCTCTAGTTCCTAGCGGATCCTGCATTATCCAATATTTTGTCCCGGACATCCCGCTGACCGACCCAATTTTCGCACTCACGCTCCTGCACGTTTACGTCACATTGCTGAAGTACAGAATCACCTCGGACCCGCTCACGGGCGTGAACAACAAGATTCGACTGATCGCCTATCTCCAGTACATCACACAGCACCAGGATTCAAGCAAGCGCCTGTTCATCCTCGTCATGGAAGTAGACTTTTTCAAGGATATCATCCGCAACTTCGGTTACGAAATGTCCGACCGCGTCATCGCAGACTTAGCATCGTTCTTCAAGCGCCAATGCAGAGGGCAAAACGCCTTTTTGGCAAGGACCGGCGACAACCAGTTCGCAATTGTCATGGAACGCGATGAAGTTTCTGAAATCGAATCATTCTGCCAAAAGCTCGTGCGCGAATGCGACCGCGACAGCATGCAATCCGACATGATGACCACGTGGAAAATTTCGTTCAGCCTGCATTACGCTGAAATTTCAAACATTTCCACAAGCAATATTTCTCAGATCTTCGCCGAAGCCAAAAAGAACTGCTACAAGCCAGAAACTCCGGCACCGAAGGATTAAAACAAGCACGTCATTCCGAGTCCGTTAGGACGAGGAATCCAGTTAAGGTCTTGATTTAAACAAGAAATCACTGGATGGGGGCAAGCCCCATGACGAGTGAAGCGGTGAATGTCAAACTACGGGATTCTCACAAATCTGGTGTTCGCGAGGACGAGTTCAAGTAGAATTAGGAGCGCTCCGACCAAAAGCCACGGGTAGAATTTTTCGGCATAGCGGGCGTAAGCAATCGTTTCGATTTCCGTCTTTTCGAGTTCATCGATTTCAGAGTAAATCTTTTCGAGTTCAGCCTTGTTTTCGGCTCGGTAGAAACGACCACCCGTCTTTGAAGCAATCGCCTTGAGCACGTCTTCGTCGATGCCCTCTTCAGGTGTAATGTCGCGTTCGCCCCAGGAAATTTCACCCGTCCACGGGTTCTGCTGGAACGAAAGGATCTTGCCGGACTTTTTGCCGACACCGACTGTATAAACCTTCACACCCAGTGACTTCGCCACTTCGGCGGCACGCACCGGCGGGACGACACTAGCGTTATCACGACCATCGGTCAAAAGAATCACGACACGGGACTTGGCATCGGACATCTTGAGCCTTGCGAGGGCGTTCATCAAGCCATCGCCAATAGTGGTCCTGTTATTCACAAGCGTATCGCGAGCGAGGTCATCACTTGCCTTCAAAATTTCGAGCAGGGAACCGTAATCCATCGTGAGCGGGCACTGCGTAAACGAACGAGCGCCAAAAGCCGAAAGCCCTATTCGGTCGCTATGGCGCTTGCCAATGAACTCGGCAATCACATCCTGAGCGTAACCAAGGCGGCTGTATTTCCAATATTCACCTTTTTTCAAGATGCGTTCGGCGTTCATCACACCAAGCTTTGCCTGTTCGGTACGGGTAAGCATGTCGAGCGTCCCCATAGACCCCGAGACGTCAAGCGCAAGCATGATATCGACACCATCCGTCGAAGTGTATTCGACTTCCATAGCATTCTGCGGGCGTGCAAGCGCCACCACAAAGCAAATGAGGGCTGCCAAACGGAGCGCAGGGACGATATGCCTAAACTTCACACGACGGCTCGGCACAGCCTTCTTTGCAAGCGCTAGTGCCGGGAACTTGATTGTACTCTTGCGACGCTGCTGGCGGTAAACATAAAGCGCAATCAACAGCGGAACAAACAACAACAGCCAAAAGGCTTCGGGATTTTGAAAATGAAGGGCTCCAATATCCATTTCAGCTCCAAAATAACGAAAAACGGTAAATTACACGCAAGAATATACAATTTAGTGGCTGTAGAAACTTGTGTTTTGGAGATTTTTTAAATAATAAAAGGCGTGTGGTTACTGGTCATTAGTCAATGGTCAATAGCCATTGGTTAAACTACAGCACCAGCATGAGTCCGTCGACGCCGAGCACAGTGAGGCAAGAGACCGCAGCAACAGTCACGAGTCCACCACCGAAGAGCGAAGCGACCACTGCAGCAAGGAGCGCACAGGCGCCCGTCAAGCGGCTATCCGTCGCAAAGAAGATTGCAGGCACGGTCATAGCGCTGAGCACGGTATAGGGCACGTAAGCGAGGAACGAGCTCCAAAACACGCTCTTGAGCTTTTTACGGAGCAAAATGAACGGTACCGCACGCAAGAATAGCGTCACGCCAGCCATCACGAGCAAGTAAATCAGGTAGGTCTGCATGTCGATATTCATTTGGCAACCTCGTCATCTGCATTGACGTTTTGCATCGGGAAGAGCCATGCCGCAATAAAGGACGCCACAAGTGCGCAAATGATAATTGCAAAACCGACTGACACGCCGCTCAGCGGCGGGAAGAACTTGAATGCGCAACTGAGCGCCACAGCAATCACGACCGCAAAAACCGTCGGGCCATGCACCTTCATCTGCGGTACAACAATCGCGACAAACATGCCATAAAGCGCAACGCCAAGGGCATTAGTCACCATTGCCGGGAGAATTTCACCGCAAATCGCACCGACCAACGTTCCAAGCGACCAGCCAATGTAAGGGAGCGTCGAAAGCCCAAGGAAGTATATCGGCGTCACACGCTTCTGCGACATCGCCACCGCAAAAATCTCGTCCGTGATGCCCGTCGCGAGCAAAAGGCGCTTCACCGTACCAAAATCCGGCGAAACCTTCTGAGAAAGTGAAATTGCCATCAGCGAATAGCGAAGGTTGATAAAAAACGTTGCAAGCGCCATCTCAATAAACGTGCCGGCAGCATCCGCCATGATCTGGAGCCCAGCAAACTGACCAGCCGAGGTCAAGTTCGTCATGGATATAAGTGTCACAAGCGGCCACGAAAAGATCTTCGAGCCTGCGATACCAAAAGAGAACGAAACGGCAAAGTAACCAAGCCCAATCGGGGAACCGTCTTTTAAGCCCTTCAAATAACTCATGGGCGCAAAGATAGCATTTTTAAGAGACTTTGGGGTAATTTATGCAAATATTTAAATACATGCAATTTTAGTAGGAAGAAGCCCAAAGCATAAAAAAAGCCCGCAGCGTTAAGCCGCGGGTCCAACATTCTTGAACGTTCAACAACTAGTTTTCGCCGTTGCGCATTTCAGTCTGTTCACGGTCCATCGTGTGCTGCAAGTATTCCTTGAAGTCACGGTCGATGTTCACACCGTCGAAGTCGATGTCGTCGTTTTCCAACACGAACACAGCGCTCGGGTTATCGAGCCAGCCCACAATGTCCACGTCTTCCAACTTCATGGACTTGTCGCCAGCCTTCTGGGCAACGTATTCAACCTTGGACTTCGGAACCCAGCCCTGACCGCAGGCGCCCTTCACGAGGACTTCGGTATCACCTTCTTTCAACACGGTCATTTCGTCATTGAAGCTAGCCGTGCAAACAACGGAGCCACCATCTTTTTCTTTGGTGAGTTCCACATCGCCCAGCTTGGACTTAACCTTCTTGGCTGCAAAGGAAGAGGCAACCAACAAAGCGAAGGCGACAAACATAATTTTTTTCATCATTTTCATAGCGAATCCTCAAAACAAGGGAAATATTCAACAATGCAATACGAATATACCTTTTATTTTGCCAATCCGTTGCATTTTCTTTTAAATTTTTACGCAATGAAGAAGATTTTTTCAATTATCGCTATTATCCTCGTTCTAACCGCCGGTTTCGCGTATTTCCACGTAAATCAACGGTTGAGCGCCGTTTCACTCAACGAAAATACCGTCATTTTGGAGATTCCAAAGGGCAGTTCCCCAACAAAAGTTTTACAAATTTTACAAGAAAAAGGGGTCTGGACAGACGACCTGGCGTACACTTTGTGGTGCAAAATTAACAAACCGTCCCTCAAAGCAGGCTGGTACGAGGTCCCCGCCCACCAGACGCTCGATGAACTCGCCGAACTGTTCCAAAGTGGCAAAAGCGCCGTCCGCAAGGTGACCATCCCCGAAGGTAGAGCCTCCTGGGAGATCCCCGCCTACATCAAAAAGAGCTTCCCGAACCTCGACACCGCCCGTTGGAACAAACTAGTCCAGGACCCGAAGTTCGCCCACTCGCTCGGCATCGAAGGGAACTCGCTTGAAGGCTACCTCTTGCCGGACACCTACCCGTTTGCCATCAACTCCGACGAAGAGTCCATACTGCGACAGATGGTCGCCGCCAACTTCAAAGTCCGCGACGAAATGAAACAGCGTAAAGGCTCCAAGTGGGAAACGCTTGGCAACTGGCACCGCGTGTTGACGCTCGCCAGCGTGGTCGAAGAAGAAACGGGCATCCCGGATGAACGTCCGCTCATCGCTGGAGTTTTCCATAACAGGCTCCGCATCGGCATGCCTCTCGGAGCAGACCCGACCGTGCGGTTCATCTTCAAAAACTTGACCGGACCTATCTACAAGAGCCAGTTGAATAGCGACAGTCCCTACAATACCCGCAAATTCCCGGGACTCATGCCGGGACCGATTTCCAATCCGGGACGCAAGGCAATCGAAGCAACGCTCTTCCCCGACAAGACCGAAGCACTTTACTTTGTTGCAAAAGACGACGGTTCGCACACGCATTTCTTTAGCACGAACCTCGCCGACCACAACAAGTATAAAGATGTCGCCGCTAAGAACCGCGGCGAGAAAAAATAATTAGACGAGAGAATAAAGAAATCATAAATCATCCCTCTCTAGTCTCTCGTCTGCAGTCCGCTTTAGCGGACGTTCTTTCGTCTAAAAAAGATTGTAATCACCGATTCGTATAAAGTATCGGTATTCTTTGAAGCGTTTGACATCGCTAAAATTGTCCGTATCCACAATACGGTTTAACCCAGCATAAACCGTAAATGAACGATACTTATAGCGGAGCGCCGGTTCAAAAACAAACTTATTAGAATTCAGCTTTGCAGTCGCCTTGTCTTCGAAATCATGGATATAGGCGAACGAAAGCCAAGCTCCAAAACCGTAACGGTGTACGCCACCATTTAGACGAAGCATCGCATAGCCATGCGTTGCAAGCTCAGGGTCCTGCCAATCCTCGGACCACGGCGTTGCCGCCACATGCAGGCGATAACGGTCTTCCATAGCCGTATTATCAAAGTTCTTCGGGAACTTAAAATGTCCATCGCGGTAAGCATCAAAGCCCATCGCCGCACCAACCGTTACAGAAGTATTCGATGTCGGAGAATAGGAATACCGACCGTCAAAAGAATAAGTGCCGTAAATCGGGCCTCTCTGGTGGAAACCGACACCAATCAAGTTCAAACCCAAATAAGCATTTGCAGCAAAGCCATTAGGCGCAAACCAGTCGTCATCGGCACCTCTCAACAAGGAATAGTGAACGCTCTGCGTTACAGGAGTCGTCTCATAATTGCTGCTTGTGTTGACATATTCATCATCAAAGAAATCGACTTCCGGTACAGCACTTGGGGCAAGTTCGAATTCGCGATTGCCAAACAGGAACTTGACTTCAACGGATTGCATATCGTCAAACGCATACCTTGCCGACAAGAAAAGGTCATTGCGCTTTTCGTATTCAATGCGATTTTCTTCAGGGATATTGTCTTTTTCGAAAGTCTTCAAAAAGCGCAAATCCATCAAGTCATAACCAAAGCTGAACTTCCAACGGTGACTGATCAAATTCGACAATTCCAAACGCGGACGGAATCCATAAGAAGACATGCCGTAAAAGCCTGCCAACTTCAAATTTATTTCCATCTGGTTCACGTAATTCAGAGAAATCTCACCATAGGCATTTGCACCAATCACGTTAGAGCCAAAGCCGCCAGCCGCCACATCAACAGTCGGATGCACGCCCACATCAATCAGCAAGTCCCCATCGGGCTGCATATTGAACGAAACGGTGTCATACGGCACTTTAGAGGCAATGGCATAGGCAAAATTTTTCGGAGCCACAAAACCCGTATCTTTGGGATTCCAATAAGACGCCACAGACGAATGGAGCTCCGCCGAAAGACTATCAAAAACCGGATTAAATTCAAACCACGCATCGGACTTTTGCTTTTCGGAATATTCGCGACGCCCATCGACCACAGGGATGATTTCACGCAGACCATGTTCCACCGCCGTGAAGCCAGCCTGAATCATGGACTTGCGGGATGTATCCCGAATAGAATGCGGTCTCACAAAAATGCCCTGATCGACCAACTTCGACAAGATGTTCTTCTTAAGCGTTCGCGTTTCCACGTTTCCATCAAGTTCAAAACGCACCGGGTCGGAAACAACAATCAGAGATGCCTCTTGCGGATTCTTGGACAACGGAAGTGCAAGGTACGGACAAAGTTCACCAGACTTTTCGTTCCCTGCAATCGGAAGCGACGCTACGATATCATCATACGACGGATTTTCAATGAGGCTATCGCAAGTAGAAAGCGTAAAGGGGATACGATAAGTACCACGCTGTCGGTATAATGATTCTTCAAAGCGAAGGCGCGAAAGAGAACGCTCAATAGAGGCGGTATCGGGCACAAGCGCATGCATGCTGCGATAGACATTCCCTGCCGTATCCGCATAGAACGAGAACCTTTGACGAAGCGACGGAACCCCCTCCACAGAAATCGGGAGGCTAAAAGCATCGTGTTCCGTTTTATCATGAATCGTATTCACGCCAACAAATTCGGCGATCGTAGAATCCATCATCAAACGCTGGATATCGTCAATCGAGACACCGAGCGACCAAAGCGCACCCATCCAGGCGCCCCACGAAGTGGCGACAATGGAATCCACGGGAATCTTGTATTCTTCCAAAGCGTACAAGGCGCCCAAATGGAACCATGGCGAACGCTCGCCACCGCCGAGATAAAGCACAGACTTGGTCTTCTTGGCCTGCAGCGAATCGGGAACAAGCTGCATAGCGCTCAAAAGCGTTTCATCAGCGGAATGTGCCGCCTCTACAGGCGCCACGTAAACAGAGGCGATCGCCGCCGTCAAAAGGAGCGTTTTTTTAAGCCAGCCGAGCGGGGTTGGAAACATACCGACCTGCCTCTGCGGCTGTCACATAGTTAGAGCGAACCAGTTCCGCCAAGCAATCATCCATCAAAAGCATGCCTTCGGAAGCAGAGGACGCCATCACGGACGGAAGTTTGAACTGTTCACCGCTGCGAATGTAAGCAGCCACGTTTTGCGTGTTAAAAAGGATTTCCCAGGCCGAAACTGCGCCACCGCCTTCAGCTGCAGAAGGCAAAAGCCTTTGCACAACGACAGCCTTGAGTGCGGCCGCAAGTATCGTACGGACAAGGTCTCGATTTTCGGGAGTGGCAGCGGAAAGGAGAGCATCGACAACGCCAACGGCGTTACCCGCCGTCACGTTCATGACCACCAAGGCGCCCGATTCTGCAGCACGTAAAATGGAAATCAACGACGAGCCGTCAAAATCGCCAAGCCAGAAAAGGTCCGTTCCGCTACGGAGGCCCTGTTCCAGCTTTTCGGAGGTCGAGCCGACCGTATTCACAAGCTTTAAGCTTTCGCCCGTTTTCACAGGCAGTTCACGGCCTTCGTCCAAATCGCAGAACCGCAAAATGCCAGAACTGCACAAAGCCGAAACATAAGACGTCGCCGAGACCGTTTTTCCAGAGCACGCTGGCCCTGCAAAAATCACGAGACCGGAACTGAGACCGAGCAAGCTATCAAGCGAGGCGGGTGCGCCAAGCGATGTAAATTCCGGGCATTCCGCCATAAGCGGGCGGAAAATTGCCGCATTGCCAAGCGCTTCGCGGAAGTACTTCACGCGCCACTTGGTGTTTACCCAAGGGCCACCGACAAACGTACCCGACTCGCCATCGAGCGCGCCTAAAAACTCAAGCAGAGAACCAAACGGGAGTGCTGTAGATTCGGGGACCGCACAGACGCGGCCTGCAAAGCGGACCGCCGAAGGAGCTCCCTCGGTCACAATCAATTCGCTCGCCCCGATATTCAAGGCGTATTCCAAAAGAGATTCAATTTCTGATGCCATGATGAACCTCGCTAAACCTTGCGGTAAGACGCAAAACGGCGGCTGTCGTTTGCACGTTTCCAGGCTTCATTGCCTTCGATGTAACCGGATTCTACGCACATCTGCAAAGAATCGTCGAGCGTAATGCCTTGATCTTTCTGGTTGCTAATCGCAGAGAGTATCTGCGACACATCGCATTTGCGGATCATGCCCGCAATCGTCGACGTGACCTTCATCGCTTCGGTTGCAAGCACTAGTCCCTGGTTCTGCACTGCAGGAATCAAGTGCTGCACGATGACGCCCTTGAGCTGTTCAGCAAGCGAGCACGCAAAGGCGGCTCGGTTCTCGCTCGGCACGGACATAAGGAGGCGTGAAAGAAGTGCGTTGATATTGTTACCGCTCGCGACAGCAAACACAAGAGCACCCGCGTTCGAAGCCTGCATGAGCAGGGAAAGTTCTTCCATCGTTTCGAGATGGTCAAAGAGAATCACATCGGCGCCGGTGCGGATGGCGAGTTCGATGCCTGCGGCACCGGAGCGCACATGCAAACCCACTTCGCGTTGGGCAATGGAGCCGTTCGGATTCTGGAGCAAGCGTTCAATCGGCTTTTCGACCGTCTGGATGAACACCTGACGATTCACAGCAATGCACTCGGCAAAGGCGGTCATCGTCGTGGAGCGGCCGCTCGACGACGGGCCCGCAATGAGCACAAGCCCGCTATTGAGCGTCGCAAACTGCATGCTGAATTCGGGCAAGTAAAGATTTTCGAGTGCCACCGATTCCATCGGAATGACGCGGATGGAAATGCTCGGCGTGACATCGTTCCACGTCACGGAAATGCGGGCGCGACCGGCACCGGGGAGGCCCATTGTCTTGCTGAAATTACGTCCGACCACAATTTTGTAGCCGTCTGCAAAGCCTTCAGCGGCTTCGGTCAGGCGGTCCATCAAGTGCGTTTTTTCGAGCACCTTTTCGGACGCGATAAAGAGCTTGCCGGACTGGCGCATGGTAATCTGGCGATCGGCATAAAGGTAAACGTCCGTGACGTTAAACTTGCGGGCGTAAGCGATGATTTTTGCAAGCGGCGTAATCGGGTGCAAAACATCAGGAGCTTCGACAGCTTCGCCTTCGCCGGTAGCAACGGCGAACTGCGACGGAAGTTCTTCGGTCGCAGTTTCTTCGGCGGGCGTTTCGCTTTCGACCGGAACCTGTACGCTCGCCATGCTCGTCGTTTCGAGGCCTTCGACTTTTTCGATAACAACCGTCGAAGATGAGGCTTCGCCGTAAAGGCTGCTGTTGCCTTCAATCTTTATAGCAGGTTCTTCCTCCGGCTGCGGAGCAGGCGCGGCAGAAACTGCGGGAGCAGGCTGTGCGGGAGCGGCAGAATGAGCCGAGGACGAAGACTGCGCCGGCGATGATGCGGAATGCGCCGAGGCTGTAGCAGATGCAGACGATGATGCAGCGGGCTTTTCTGCGGGCTTTTCAGCAGGCTTCGCATTTTTCGCTTCAAGGTTCTTCACAAATGCGAGAACCTTATCGTACATGGACTGTTTCAAGATTCCCGCACGAACAAGAACCTGACCGATATCCATCGAGTCGGAGATTTCGCCCCAGTGGGCCTTGACCTGGTCCTCGGACACAACCTTGTTGTGCACAAGGACTTTTGCCATGTACTGATTTCTCATAAGAAATCCCTCCGACTAAACCACCAACTAGCGATGGCCAAAAACACACCGATATAACCGAGTGCATACACACTGTTCCAGAACACATACATGTCCGGGAGTGCTACACCATGCACCACATAGTTCGTCACGTTAAAACGATAAAGTCCAGGGAAAACAGCGTGAATCACGACCGCCGCCTTTTCAAGAATGGCAGAAGAGGCGCCCTGCAATTCGCCCATGCGGCTTGCAAACCTGACCTGTTCCAAGAGTTGGTCGCTCAAGTGACCCGCAAAATAGACGCCAAGCGTAAAGAGAGCCGAGAGCACCGTGCTACTGAAACTGCTGAATAGGAGTGCGACCGCAATCACGACCGCCATCTCGCTGAAGATGAGGTAGATTGCCGTCAGGAGGCTCACCGTCGGGCTAGAATTTGTAACCCACAGAATTGCATAATAGATTCCCGTGAGGAGCACGAGATGCACAGCGACAACCGCCAAAAGCCCAAAATACTTGCCCACGATAAACGCGGCACGGCTAATGGGTTTAGACAAAAGCGTGAGCACCGTGCGGCGCTGGATTTCCTTTTGCACAAGGCTAATGCCCACAAATATGGAAATCAGAAGACCCGAAAGGCTCATCACCGAAAGCGTCGTAGACTTGATGACGTAAGCGCGGTCAAACACCGACCACTCACCAAGCACAATGCTAAAAAGCGTAAGCGCAATCGCCAAAAAGCCAATGTTATAAAGAATCTTGTCGCGAATGGATTCGCGGAACGTATTGAGGGCAATAATGCCGATATGCTTAAGCGTCTGCACGGGCAATTTCCTCCGTCAAAATATCTTCGAGACTCGGACGCTTGTGGTCCATCTTTTCTACGGCAATCCCGTTCGAGAGGCAGAAGCCGAGCAAACGGTCGCGGGCGACATCGTCGGCGCAGATGTATTCTTGCGGGTGACCCGTTGCAGAAACACCGCGAGGCAAGTCCGCTTCCAAAATCGCCTGGCGCGTCCGCACATGATATTCCACACCGCAGGATTCCGTGATTTCATCGACAGTCCCTTCGCGGACAATCTTGCCATCGACAATCATCGCCACGCGGTGGCTGATGCTTTCCACGTCACTCAGCAAATGGCTTGAATAGAAAATCGTCACGCCATCACGGTTGAGCTGTTGGATAGCCTCGCGCACGTCACGGCGTCCCATCGGGTCCAGGCCGCTCATCGGTTCGTCGAGAATCAAAAGCTTCGGCTTTCCAAGAATCGCCTGGGCAATCCCCACGCGCTGCATCATGCCCTTGGAATACGAACGCAAGCGACGATCAATCCAGTCCTTGTTCGCGTGCAAGAGTTCAAGCGCCCAGCCAATGCGGGATTCGAGTTCCGCACCCTTGAGGCCCACGAGCTTTCCGTAAAAGCGCAAAAGTTCACGGCCCGAGAGGTAATCGTAAAAATACGGCTGTTCCGGAGAATAACCAATATACTGACGGCTCTTCACATCACGCGGGCTGAAGCCGTTCACAAGCACCTTGCCCGAATCAAAATTCAAAAGCCCTGTCAAAACCTTAATCGTTGTAGACTTGCCAGCGCCGTTAGGCCCAATAAATCCATACACCTTGCCCGCTTCAACATTGAAGCTCACATCCTTGAGCGCAAGCTTCGGCTTCATCGTAAAGCCACTGCGATACGTCTTGTGCAGATGTTCAATTTCAATCATCAAATCACTCATACACGCAATCACTTGTTAGAATTTTCGTCGGAATCGCTAGTTGCATCTTCGCTAGACGCATCATCATCGGAATCACCGAGACCAGCCGCCTTGTAGGATTCTTCTATTTCTCGACGGCGACGATCCGCTTTCTCTTTCTTGTTGATGAAAAAGTAAATGACGGCACCGACCAGATACACGACAATGCCCGAATAGAAAATCGGGTTGATAGATCTGCCCTCAAGACCGGGGAAAATGTTCAAAATAATCTCGTGACCAAAAAGCGAAAGCAGCACCAAGATAAAACCGAGCGCCCTAAGCACATGAGTGACAATCACTATTTTTTGCATTGCAAACCTCTAAACAACGCCGTACAACGCGCACGGCATCCACATTTTGAATATATGTATTTATAGATGAAAAAGGCGAGCTAAATCGCGAATATCGTGCGATTTTAAGCGAAATACACGCAAAAAAGGCCTTGCGGCGGGATGCCACAGGGCCTTCTTGTTATGATTCAGCTAAGAGGATTGATTAGGGAGGTACCTGCTCGGGGGCAGGCATGACAAATTTTAGCGCTATTTTACTTTCACGCAGCGGACGGAGGCGGCGATGGTCTTGTTGTAATGCTCGTACGTTACTTTATCCTGTACGCGGACCATCACAGCGCGGGATTCGTCGAATGCATCAGCAGTCCAGAAGCTTGCACTCACGTTTTCGTCGGCAAACTTGCCATCATAATAGCGGAAGCCATCCTTGCCGATGTTGAGCGCCTTGAGGTCAGCCTTTTCAAAGTCTGCCTGTTTCGGGAGTTCCCAGCCTGTGGGGCATGCGTCATTGGCGGATTTCCAGTCATAGAGGCGGCCATACTTTTTGCAGTTGTCGAGGTTATTGCCGTAGCAGTAACTGGAATCAAAATTCAGAAGGTTGGCGTTTTCAGCCATCCACACGCGGCCACCCGTTTCGACGGTGGAATAGGTCTGGCCTTGGCATTTGAGCGTCTTGGCGGATTCATCGTAATGGCAGTTTTCACCTTTTTCGCATGCAGTAAATGCAATTGCGGTGATAAAAAGAGCCAATACGGCAACGAACTTGAACTTCATATGTTCAATCTCCTTAAGATTGTTTTTTTGACTTTTTCAAGAGCTCTTTTTTTCGGGCACAAATGTAGATGGAATTAGCCGTTTTGACTAATACTTTCTTTCGATTAGATTCATAATTAAAAATTATGAATTAGGGTTTTTCTATAAGGAGCTATCCCTTTACATGTATTGCGGCGGCGAATTCTTTGAGAAGTGCAGGATCGTTGACTTTTTCCCAAAGGGTGCCTGTGACGATGATCTGGGCGCCGGCGGCAACGCGGACGGCTGCGGTCTGCGGGTCCTTGATTCCGCCACCGGTGATAATCGTCATTTCAGTAGCCTTGCGGGTGTAGGCGATGTGTTCGACCGGCACAGGTTCTTCTGCACCGCTACCTGCTTCGAGGTAAACATAACGCATGCCCATGAGTTCTGCGGCGATGGAGTTCACCATGCTGAGCTTAGGCTTGTTTGCAGGAACCGGCATCGTGTTACTGATGTATTCGACCGTCGTGCGCTTGCCACTGTTGATGAGCTGGTAAGCCGTCGGGATAGCTTCCATGTTGAGCGCACGCACGAGAGCGCCACCGCGCACCTGTTCGTCAATAAGGTAGTTCGGATTGCGACCGCTCACAAGTGTCATGAAAAGCATAGCATCAAAGCCAGGAACTACCTGAGATGCGCCACCCGGGAAAAGAATCACCGGCAAGTCGACCGCAGCCTTGAGGGCTGCAACCTGCTTTGGGAGCGTGAAATTGCCGAGGTAAGAACCACCAACCAAAAGCAAGTCTGCACCATTTTCCGCAGCCATCGTGCCAGCCTTGACAAAGGCGGCTTCGTCCGAAGTATCCGGATCCAAGAGCACAGCAAAAAGTGCACCGCGCTTTTCGATATCAGCATTCAAACGGAGTTCAGTCTTACCAGGTTTCATAACAATTCCTTTTCACACATAATGCGCAAGATAGAGTAAAGATACAATATTTCCTCAAAAAAAGGAGGCAGACCGAAGCCCGCCTCCTCCTTTTCCTCCTCTCTTTTCCTATCCTCCCAAAGCAAATTCACGTCTAGGCAAGGATATCTGATTCTTCTGATGTTACACCTGTCATAACAACCTCCTTTAATTTTTAACGCAGCGGATACTGATGCGTACAACCGGATCATCGGACACTCGGTAATCATACGGCTTCCAGTTATCCATTGTAAACGACCACACAGACCAAGAACCCGCTTCATCCTGTTGCAAGAATGTCATGTATTCCATAGTGATATCGCCAAATCCAATCTGGTGCAAATACCTAGAGGCATACCACCCAAAGCCCTCATACACTTCAAATTGTTCTCTGCAATCATGGGAATAACATTCACCACTTTCTTTTTCAGCAAAGTAAAACACACGAGACCATTCCTTACGTGTCGGGATATGCCACCCGTCCGGGCAAAGCCCCTGGAAACGTCCATTTTCCATTACAATCGAATCGCCACCAATGACGTCAGAAACAGCGTATCCCGCATAAGTTTCCCAATACGAGGAATCACGCGAATTGATGTATTCTTCAAATTCACCATCGCGGCCCTGATTTTTAACAAAGAAAGCTGAATCAATTCCCAAAACAGGCTGAATAAGCGAATCGCTATACCTCAGGTTTTCAGCAAGCCAGGTATAAGTTGAACCCTCGAAACTGTACGTTACCGTCTTATAGACTTTTCCATCGCGAGCATCCGTCATCGTCCCTTTCGTAATGGAGAAAGCTTCTTCCAGCTGTTCCGGGGTATTCTTATCCAAAATAGTCCACGCTCCCGACACACACGTAATATCCTTAAATAGCCTGGATTCACACGGGAGTTCCTCGGTATGCCCCTCCAGTTCCGGCGTACATTTTCCAAGCCCATAAAGGGTCGCCAAGAAACCATCCAAAAATGCGGAATTCCCATAACCGGCACTCATACCAGTTCTGAACGAATAAGCACTCGCCGCAAAATAATCCCTTATCGAATCTACCGATGTAAGCGTTCCCGATGTTCCAAAAGCATCCGCGATGATCAAAGGAGAACTTTTCCTCAACCAGCAAATTATAAACGCATTCATATAAAGCATCGCGGTTTCATATTTCGGCTTTTTCAGATAGGAGCCATCGTCGAAAGAAAAGACACCATCCGGCAAGCCCAAGGATTCAAGAATTTCGCGATCCGCTTGTTGCTTTGCAGTCGCAAAGCTCATTCCCTGGCGAACAAGGTAACGTAAACGAGATGTTTCCAAATAAGTCATGATGTTGATATCAACGCCACCAGAATCCCGCACATCAACGATTGCGCTATAGGTTATGGTGTACTCTCCCCAATTTTCATTATACTCATCGAAAGACCATGTTCCGTCCCATTTCCAATAACCGTCCTCTACATACGGCGCTATTTCAAGCATGACATACGGACTATTCAACGAAACACTGTCAAAACTGAATTCGCCATTATACCCCTGGCACTTGGCATAATAAAACACGCCTGTCGTGTCCAAAGTCACTGAATCCAATTCAGCCATCCTTATGATGGTTCCTTTTTTGGCAGAGATGCTCCACGTACCCATAGCAGAGCTATCGACGACTTCAGAACTTTCAACATTACGTGCAATCAATTTTGCGCTACCCGAGACAAATACATTCGGGAGCAACGCCTGGATGCCTGGTTCCTCAGATGATCCGCCTAAATCGCAAGTTTCTTCGGTGGAACCGCCCAAAGAACAACCGGCAAGCGCTACAGCAAACAACGTAGCGATGGCAATGTTTATTTTATTTAAAAACATGATATCCTCCTAACCCTTTTTAACACTCTTTTTTGTCAACGGAAAGAACTGAACGTTCAGTCGGTAGACCTCGTCCGTTTCGTCATCGCGCGTGGCAATCGCTATGATGCGTTTGCGAAATGCGGCGATTTCTTCAACAATTTCATCGTAGGCAGATTGCGTGATACCGAGCGTGAGGCCAGAAAAATGGCGTTCATCTTGCGGCACACCTTCAATAGCATTAAGAGCAAACTCACCCATCTTGCGATGCATCCCGCGAACCGCCACAGGAGTCACATCCATTGGTCCTGTCGTTACGGATTTTTCAGTCTGTACGTAATTGCCATTTTCGTCTTTTTGCAGCAAATTCGCCTTGACCAAAAAGCTCAGCGATTCGCTGACTTCGGCGGCGGTAATATCCGGTCGGCAAGCTTTAGCAAGCGCAAGCGGTTTTGCCCCCGGCATGGCTGGAGCTAGTTCACGGAGCACCGGATTTTTCCAGCTATCGAAATAGCGGAAGGAATCACCCTCAAGGATTCTCACCTTGTGGATGTCGGCGATGGCAAGCATTTTGTTGAAAATGGACTTTTTTTCTTCGTCCGTTTTGGCATGGTCGAACTTGACCATTTCGCAAAAATAATCCAGCTCGTAATTTACAAGCCCCATCGCGAACGCAACTTGCCCTGCAGTTTCTTCGCTCAAGTTAGAGCGGCCTTCGCTCACGTATTTAAGGAACACAGGCGACGAAAAACCAGCCGCTCGCGTAAAAGTTTGCCAAGTAAACGAGGATTTCGCCTTTTTCTCGGCGTAATAATCCGCAATGTATTGGTGATAGTTTGTGTACTCTAGTACATCCTTCATTGTTTCCTCCAAACAAAACAGCCTCTTGGTCCAAAGACCCGTGTTGTTTCCAATTTGAAATATAGCCTACAAAATTCAAAAAGTCAATAGTTTTATGATAAATAATTCACGTTTTTAAATAAATTTAGGCATTTTTACAAATATTCTATAAAAATCTATCAATTTCAAGGATATAAACAAAATAAAACGACGAACGCTAGAAACAACGACTGATAAAAAAGAAGGCGGGCCGAAGCCCGTCTTCCCTTTTCCTCCTCACCTTATTGTCTCTCCCAACAAAAATCGCCCATGTTACGTCGGAAGAATCAATTTTTGATGCAGCGGACAACAACCTCCGTGTTCGGAGCATAAAAAGGAACATTTCCATTTTCATCCCAATCTGGCACAAAGCCATTTGCGATATAGTAGTATAGTGATGGTCCTCCTACAGGAATTTCCGCATCAGGAATCGAAGCAAACCTAGCCCCGTCAAGGACGGTTCCAACATCAAGATTCCACTCCGGCCCATTCGATTCAACACGATTCCTCGTCCTCGGTTTCACAAAAGCAAAACCACTTCCTTCATCATCAAGCGCCGCACCTAAACTTTTGATTTTTTCAGACAAGATATTCCAATCTTCCTTATTAGGAATCCTCCATCCATCTGGGCACACACCCTGATGATTTGCTGGCTTCGATGGAGTAACCAAACCAGACAAATCCATACGGCATTCCCTCCAATATCGTCTAGAGCAATACTCATAAACATTAGCAGCCGTATCAAGATACAAGCATTCACCCGTAGACGATTTTTGCGAACAATATTCATACGCAACGTCCGGACCCTCACGGAAATCTCCAGGATATTTATGATAGAATATTCCTTCAGTTTCATAAAATCTTTCAGGCAAGCAAGCTTCTTCAACAAGTACTTCTTTCAAAGAATCTACCGTATTTCCATCAACCTCCACAAAATCAAGCACAACAGATGTCATCGCCAAGGAAGCCCAATCCACGTTTACCGCAGCGCGCCACGTATAAAAGCGTCCAAACAATTCACATGACGGGTCTCCATTCCAGCATCTCGTATTCCCCGGCAAATTATTCGCAACACCATTGACGTTTGCAGAAACACTATCAACAAAATTGAGATTCTCAGCCATCCAAGTTTGCGTAACGTTACCCCAATTATACGTCACAGTCTTATAAGTTTTGCCATCTCGATCATCAACCATAGAACCCGTTGTATAATCGACTTTCTTTTTTCCCGGCACCCATTTACCCGAATGGCATACAATCGAAGCTCTATCAATACGGCTTGTATCGTTCTCTCGAGAGTCCGTGCATCGACCAATATCACGCAAACGCGCGTAATAGCCTATTTCGTACACAAGAGTTTTGACCGTATTCTCATAAGTCTTTTCCGCAGCAGAACCCAAAGCGGCAACCATAGCAGGAGAAACGCCATAATAATAATATTCAATATTATACGGCAAATCGTCTATAATTCCAGATTCCCAACGGACTATATCGCCCATCATTTTTATTACATAAGACAATTCGCCCCTAACGCTCTTAGCATCTTCAAAGTTTCCTAAATCTTCATAGACACCATAATTTCCAAGAATTTCACTTTCTGCTTTTTTACTGGCATCATCAAAAGACATCCCCTCTGCAAAGTATTTTTTCAACAGCGGAGTTTTCATATAAGTTAACGAATTAATGCTGATTTCACGATTTTTTCGCACATCGACAACAGCATTCAAAGGTACAGGATACATCGTGGAATCCAAAACCCCACAGCTAGAGGGCAAAGCCGCCGCCCAGGAGGAATCTTCAGCGATCAAAGCGTCATAATCACACGGAACATCACGAAATTCAGGATATGACGAAGACCCCCAAACACCACGTTCATGACAATCAAACGCAATGCAAGAATCTTGAATTCCAATTAACACATACGGGCTTGCCAAAGACGAATCCAGCAATTCAAACCGACCTTCATCATTATCAATTGTATCCGTAAAAGTACGCCCCGTTGGATCAAGCGTAAGCGGGTCCAATTCTTGAATAATCACGACCGTTCCTTTTGCAGCATTCAAATAACCGTCATTACTTTCGGGCACTGAATCATGCCCTTTCAAGTCCATCACTCTGGGAACCACATCGCCCACGCGACCCACCAAGGCATAGACACCTTGTTCTTCCGTGTAGCCGCCGTCTTGCGCAAGCGGAGAAACGCTAGGTTCATCTGAGCACGCCGCAAACATAAAGGCCAGCAGCATAGCCATTTTGCAGGCAACCAGCCCGCTGAATTTAGAGTAATTCATGTTTCCTCCTAACCTTTTTTATTAATACTTTTGTTTGTCATCGGAAAGAGCTGCACATTTAAACGGTAGACTTCGTCCATACCGCTATCTTGCGTCGCAATCGTAATAACCCTCTTGCGGAATTCAGCAGTTTCCTGAACAATTTTTTCGTAGGCATCGCGCGTAATACCGAGCGTAAGGCCCGAGAAATGGCGTTTATCTTGAGCAACGCCTTCAATGGCCTCCAAAGCAAACTCGCCCATTTGGCGATGCATTTCGCGAACCGCAATCGGAGTTACTACCATCGGTCCCGTTGTCACGCCTCTTTCGGTCTGCTTGTAATTTCCGTCTTTATCTTTTTGGAGCAAGCCCGCCTTGACGAGAAAATTCAACGTTTCAGTCACTTCGGCGGCCGTAATTTCGGGACGGCAGGCACGTGCAAGCGCAAGTGGTTTTGCACCGGGCATAGCAGGGGCAAGTTCACGGAGCACCGGATTTTTCCAGCTTTCAAAATAGCGGAATGAATCGCCTTCTATAATTTTAGCCTTGACAGAATCTGCAATTGAAAGCATTTTGCCAAAAGCATCTTTTTTCTCGGCGTCCGTTTTCGCGTTGTCAAACCTGACCATTTCGCAAAAGTAATCTTGTTCGTAGCCAGCAAGATGCATGGCCTGCGCCACGCGCAGTGCAGCCGCATCGCTCAAGTTGAGCTTGCCTTCGCTCGCATACTTCAGATGAACTGGCGAAGAGAACCCCGCCGCACGCGTGAACTCCTGCCAAGTGAATGCGGATTTCGCCTTTTTGTCGGCATAGTAATCAGCAATATACTGACGATAACTAGTGTATTCTAGTATATCTTTCATTGTTTCCTCCTAACGTAAACAGCATCTCGACTTACAGGTCCGTGCCGTTTACAGAACCAAATATAAATCACAAATTTCAAAAAGTCAATAGTTTCATCATAAATTTTTAGTGTTTTTAGTAAAATTTAAGCAATTTTTATTATTCATTAAAAATTTTAGTCATTTTTCACAATATAAACAAAATAACTATCATTTTTACAAAACGAGATACCGATCCCGGCACAAGGCCGGGATGACAGCGCAAAAAAAAAGAAAGGCGGGCCGAAGCCCGTCTTCCCTTTTCCTCCTAACAAATAATTTTTATGCGATTTTAAATGGTTTAGTTTTTGATGCAGCGGACTGGCAGCCTTTCTGAGGACTCTGAAAATCCATATCCCTCCACTAGAGATAAATAGACGCTGTTTTTGACGTCCGTTTCTCCAATGTCTTCATCCGGATCTATTGCCAATCTTGTTGTATAAGAACCAACTTGTACCTTCAATCCAAAACCCACGGGATTTCCTAAATCCGCCATGTCAAACAGGTAAAACTGCACGGTGCCTTCGGGAACGGCATAATAATCTCGTACAGATGACAAGAGTGTCTCCCAATCGGTTGATTTAGGCACTCTCCATCCATCAGGACACACGTTATCCATCAAAGCTTCGTTCGAATAGTAGCAGCCTTCGACTATGCTCCATTTTTCATTACACGACGAACCTTCTTGTGCATCGAATCTCAGATTTTCTGCCATCCAAGTTTGCTGCGCTCCGCCCACATTAATCGTAACCGTCTTGTAAAGTCGTCCATCGCGCGCATCTGTCATCGTTCCTTCGGTATGTTCCTTTTCGACCATCGTTATCCGCCAGCTTCCTGAGCGGCAAACCAAGCCGTAATCTGCAATACAGGATTGATGATAATCTGGTTTAGGTGCGTTGAAAGTTTCTCCTTCGCGAGCTTGGTCGCAGCGTCCAATACCAAATACAACAGACAGCATATTTGCAAAATATTCTACCACACGTTGTTCTGTCCTGTAAAAACGAATTGCATCTTCTCCAGTTTGTTCGAAGTATTCATACGGGGTAGCTAAGGTAAGTTGCACAAGGCTGATATTGGCGTTAACGATGTCCACGAAACCCGAATCCACAGATGCATCAATATTGTGGAACGAGCCATGCTCGGCAATAGCGTCAAAAAGCATTTCGAGAGGTTCACCTCCAAATATCAAGCTTTCAGGATATATCCCTTTATGGTCATACGTAGGCAAGACAACGGATAACGCATAAATCAATGCCGTATATTCCATGGGGTCTTCGTTCATGATATTATCAGACAATCCATAGATGCCAAAAGCGTTCAAGATTTCTGTTCTAGCCTGTTGCTTTGCTTGTGAAAATCCAATTCCCGTTTTCACAAGATGCAGGGAGCGCAGGGCCTCCAGATGTGTCAATACGTTAATTTGTACTTTTCCCGTATCGCGTACATCGGCAAAGACGCTATAGGCGTATTCGGTTTCAGGAAAAGGCCTTTCTGCCATAATAAGGATGTATGGACTTGTCAAGGTCACATTCTGGAACGAGAAGTCTCCGCTGTCATTCACGATGGTATCTTTAAGTACGACGCCTGTATTTGTGAATGATATTGAATCAAGTTCATAAAGGGTAATCACGGTTCCTATTTCAAGACCCCGCATGTCAATCTGTGGGAGTCCTCCGCCTTGGTTTGCCAAAGCTATTTTGGCCATCCCGGAAATCGTCAAGTTTTCCAGACTGGCATACACACCTTGTTCTTCGGCGGCTCCGCCATGGGCACCGTTTATCGGAGAACTGTCTTCGGAGCAACCCGAATATATCATAAGAAGAGCAAACGCCATCGTCAAGCAGAACGCCGCCCCGATAAAATCACGCACAAGCGTGTTACGATTCAAGTTTTTCATAGTTTCCTCCTAGTCCTTTTTGTTTAAACTTTTGTTTGTCATCGGGAAGAACTGCACGTTCAAGCGATAGACTTCGTCTGTCGCAGGTTTACGTGTCGCAATCGCGATGATGTCCTTGCGGAACTCGGCAATTCTCTGCACGATTTCTTCGTACGCATCGCGGGTAATACCAAGCGTAAGGCCCGAAAAATGGCGTTCGTCCTGCGGCACGCTCTCGATAGCGTCGAGCGCGAACTCGCCCATCTGGCGGTGCATTCCGCGAACCGCTAGCGGTGTAACGTCCATCGGGCCGGTCGTTACGACTTTATCCGTTTGTGCGTAATTGCCGTCCTTGTCTTTTTTGAGCAAATCCGCCTTGACCAGAAAGTTCAGCGATTCGCTGACTTCGGCAGCAGAGATCTCCGGGCGGCAGGCATGAGCGAGCGCCAATGGCTTTGCGCCGGGCATGGCGGGAGCAAGTTCACGGAGCACCGGATTCTTCCAGTCTGCGAAAAAGCGGAACGATTCGCCTTCCAAGATTTTCGCCTTGTTCGCATCCGCAATCGAAATCATTTTGCTGAACGCCGCCCGCTTTTCATCATCGTTCTTCGCATGATCGAACTTGACCATTTCGACAAAGAACGCGCATTCGAAATCCGCAAGATGCATGGACTTCGCCGTGCGCACGGCAGCTTCTTCGCTCAAGTTGAAGCGGCCTTCGCTCACGTATTTAAGGTAAACGGGCGAAGAGAAACCCGCCGTTTTAGCAAACTCCTGCCAAGAAAACGCAGTCTTCGCCTTTCGATCGGCGTAGTAATCTGCGATATACTGGCGGTAGTCCGTATATTCAAGTATATCTTTCATTTTTCCTCCTTACAAAACGGCCTCTTCTAGCAACTTTTTCTGACAGTTGTTCTAGCGGGCCGTCTGTTGATACTCTAAATATAACACATTGTTTTTGAAAAAGCAATAATTCCACAATATATTTTATTGAATTTTCTTAAAATTTTAAAGATTTTTATTAAATATTTAAAAATTATTAGTTTTCACAATATGACAAAAAGTAAGCACGAATCTCCAAGATTACGCCATTTTATATAAACACCCGTCATTCTCCACCGATTTTTCGATATTTCTAGACATCGGCATTTTCACCATACCATTCACTATACTACATTCTACGCTATGGACTTTTTCACAAAAATCGGCATTCCCGCCATAGATTGGCAAATCGACTACAATTCTAGGCTCGCGTTTTTCGGGTCGTGTTTCGCTGACAATATTTCGGCGCAGTTTGCATCGCGGAAATTCAACGTTTTGGCAAATCCGTTCGGAACGGTTTACAATCCGCTCTCAGCGGCAATGCAGATTAAAGCCATTGCAAACGGGAAAATTTTTGGAGAAGCGGACGTTTTTCAGGATACGCGATTGGGCGTTTCGGAAAACGGCAATGAGATTCGCGGCCCCTGGCACTGCTGGGACGCGCACAGCTCACTTTCCGCTGCAACTCGTGAAGAGTGCATTGCAAAATTGGACGAAGCCACAGCTAAAGCACATGAGTTTTTGCAAAAAGCCAATACCGTATTTATTACGCTCGGAACTGCGTTTGTGTACTTCTTGAGAGGAAACGGGGTTGCCGTTTCAAATTGTCATCGGCAAAATCCAAACATATTCATCCGGAAAATGATTTCCGTGGACCACGCAGCCGAAGCGTTGAAAAGCATCGTGCATGATTTACTGAAAATAAAATGCGACAGGATCGGCGAGAATTGCGACCTTCACATCGTCTTTACGGTTTCACCACTAAGGCATTTGAGCGACGGCGCTCACGAAAACACGCTTTCGAAAGCAACTCTGCAGCTCGCAATAGAAAAAGTCATCAGAGAGATTGTCACGGAACCCGCGACGACTATCAGTTATTTCCCGAGTTACGAGATTGTGATGGACGAACTGCGCGACTACCGTTTTTACGATGATGATATGATTCATTTGTCAAAGACGGCGGAAGGCTACATTTTTGAGCGCATGGCAGAAACGTATTGCAGCGAGAAAACGCGCGAAGACATCCGCAAGGTGGAAAAGTTCATGAAAATGGCGAACCACCGCATTGTCGATCCGCAAACGCCCGCCTCACAGGAATTTGCACAAAAGATTATTGCGCAAGCCGCAGAACTAGAAAAGGAAATTGCCGGGCTGAAACTCAATAATGAGAAATAACTGGATCCTGCTCCTACGAACCTAATTCAACTAAGGCTCTTAAGAGCCTAGTTTCATATATCGGGCTTACGCCCTCAGGATGACGAGATGAAAAGAAGGCGGGCCGAAGCCCGCCTTCCCTTTTCCTCCTTATTATTGATTATTCTTAATTCTTGATGCAACGGACAGAAGCTGAGCCATACGGTTCATAAGGATTCCCAATATCCGTATCATTCGAGTATTTTTCAAGCTTGTACACAAAAGCATGCTTACCAGAAGAAGCGCCATCAAGTCCGAATCCAGATCTATCATTATTAAATAGTTCCACAACAAACCAAGGATCATCAACAACTAGGAAGCTATTATAAAAAGAACCTCTCCTATAGCGTACCACATTAAAGAGATCATCATACGACAGCAAGACCGAGCTATTCAGGCCAAAACCGGTCGCCACTTCATCGTAAAGAACAGGTATTACATCACTATAATCAACGCCATACAGCCCCCCAAAATGACGAAGCAAAGAAGCCCAGTCATCCGATGTCGGAATCCTCCAGCCATCTGGACAAATTCCTTGATAAGAGTTTACTTCCGATTTCTCTACAATATCCGCAAAATTCGAGTACCAATTTCTATAATACGTGTCGCCATTCGAGGAGTCCACCACATCAAAAAATAAAGTATCGCAAGGATTTTCTTCAAGCCAAAATGCATCCACGCACTCTTTTGTCATAAACGCCGTATCACCTTTTGCGCTTATAGAATACACTTTCAAATCATCATAATCTATTTTCATTGCGGCAAGCCACGGATACTCACGTCCATACAATTCGCAGTCCGGTTCACCCAAACTCTGCACACAAGACACACCATCAACATCCGTAAAATCAAGATTTTCAGCCATCCAAGTCTGCGTACCATCGCCCCAATTATATGTCACAGTCTTGTACTCTTTTCCGTCACGATTATCCACCATCGTTCCATTTGTATGTTCTATCGATTTAAATCCCATAGTCCATCTCCCAGAACGACACACAACATCAAAAAATGTTCCGTTCTCTCGGCCCTTTATCTTACCGACATCATTTTCACGAGATTCCGTACACTGTTCCAAGCCATTTAATTTAGCCGCATAACCAATTTCATAATCAATCATTTTCAAAGAATTCTTATAATACCGCTCCACCAACTTACCCTTTCCAACAAAATTTTTAGGAGATGCATACAAGATGAATTTTTCTTCCCTTTCAATATAAAATCGAAGATTAAGATCATCATACCACATCAAAGCACTTACATAAGGCAGTTCTGATTTTTCCTCATTCAATGTTTCAAACGCGCCTAGATCCTCGTATATGCCGAAACCTTCAAGAATTTCGCGTTCTGCCATTCGGTTCGCTTCTTCAAAAGTTTTTCCATCCGCAATAAATTCTCGCAAAAGCGGAATTTTCGCGCTAGTCAATGAGTTCACACTTACACTTTGAGTTTTTCGCAAATCAACAATAGTTTTAAACGCCCTATATTTAACAGTGGTATCAAGTTTTGCATTCCCTAAGTCCACACGTACACTAACAGAATCATAAGGTTCTCGTTTTTCAATCAGCACATACGGACTATTTAGAGCCAGCGAGTCAAACGCAAAGCGCCCTTCATCATCAACTGAATCAACAAATGAGCGACCGGTTTCATCAAAAGTTAAAGAGTCCAATTCATAAACAGTAATAACAGATCCCTTAACCGCAAATACCGAACCCTCATACCTTGGGGATTCTTCTGTCGCCCCATCAGAACCGTCCATTTGCAACAACTTGGGGTAGATATCGCCTACTTGCCCTGCCAACGCATAAACGCCCGTTTCTTCGACGGTGCCACCGGCAACATTGTTTCCTGAATCCGTTTCGGAGCACGCTGCAAACATAAAGGCGAGCAGCATCGCCATTTTGCAGACAAACTGTCCGCTAAATTTTGAGTAATTCATGATTCCTCCAACTCTATTTTTTTAATTCTTGTTTTTGCGTCAGCGGGAAAAGCTGCATGTTCAGGCGATAGACTTCGTCTGTAGCGGCGTTTTTCCGAGCAATGGCGATAACTTTTTTACGGCAATCGGCAATTTCTTGCACGATTTCATCGTATCCTTCTTTAGTGATGCCGAACGTGACACCCGAGAAATTTCGCTTGTCCTGAGCAACGCCTTCAATCGCATCAAGCGCAAGCTCGCCCATTTGACGGTGCATTGAGCGGACAGCCAGCGGCGTTACCCCCATGGGGCCCGTCGTCAAGGATTTATCAGTTTGTACGTAATTGCCTTCGTCATTTTTTTCAAGGAATCCGCCCTTGACGAGGAAGTTCAGCACATCGCTGACTTCGGCGGCGGTAATTTCTGGGCGGCAGGCATGGGCAAGCGCAAGCGGCTTTGCACCAGGCATCGATGGAGCGAGTTCACGAATGACCGGATTTTTCCAACTTTCAAAAAAGCGGAACGAATCGCCTTCCAAGATTTTAGCCTTGTGGGAGTCCGCAATTGCAAGCATTTTGTTGAATGCAGCTTTCTTCTCGGCATCCGTTTTGGCGTGGTCGAACTTGACCATTTCGGTGAAATATTCGCGTTCGTAATCGACCAAGCGCATAGCATCTGCCACACGGGCGGTCGCCGAATCGCTCAAGTTAAAGCGGCCTTCACTCACGTATTTCAGATAAACACGCGAAGAAAAACCAGCTTCGGTAGCGAACGTTTGCCATGTAAACGCAGAACTCGCCTTTTTCTCAGCGTAGTAGTCTGCAATATACTGGCGATAGCTCGTATATTCTAGTATTTCTTTCATTTTTCCTCCTTACGACAATCCCTAAATTTTTTCAGGGTCCGTAAAAACAAACGAATTGCGGCTCTTTTGTCCGTTTCGTTCTTGAAATCAAATATACAACATAAATTTTAAAATTGCAATAGATTTACAACACAAAATATTGATTTTTACAAAATTTTCAAAGATTTTAGAAAATATTATAAAATTTTAAGTATTTTTCACAACACAAACGTATTGTAGATTTTTATTCCAATAGGAAATGGTGATCCCGGCACAAGGCCGGGATGACAATGTAAAGGAAATGCGCGGGCGTTGCGCCCGCAGCGATATTTTACTGCTGTTGGGATTGCGATTCGCGCATGCGGCGGCGAGCACGGGAACCCGGGCGATTACGGCGATGATGGCGACCGCCGTTCTGCGGATTCGGGGCGTTATCGGCCGGAGCGTTTTGTTCGGGATTGCGCGGCACATTGTTACGCTGCGGATTTTCGGCATTTGCATTACGGGCATTCTCGCGATTTTCATTGCGGTTGTCCTTGCGACCGCGAGGACCGCGATTATCCTTATGCGAACCTTGTTTATTGCGAGTTTCCGCAGCGCGGGCCTGAGCTTCTTCGCGGGACATACGACCACGAGAATTGCGCATCATGCTTTCGGCCGTTTCTTTTTGCGGAGGCGGGAGTTTCTCGAAAATGCTCCGGTCGCCTTCCGGGATTTTCACACGCGTAAGCTTTTCGATTCCACGCAAATCGGATTCTTCGTCCGGAGAGCAGAACGAAATGGCAACGCCTTCCTTGCCTGCACGGGCCGTACGGCCAATGCGATGCACAAACGTTTCATGTTCATTCGGCAAGTCGTAATTGAACACATGGCTTACATCATCCACGTCTATGCCACGTGCAGCAATGTCTGTAGCCACAAGCACTCGAATTTGTTCGCACTTGAAATTTCCGAGAGCTTCTTGACGGCGGTTCTGGCTCTTGTTCCCGTGAATAGCGGCACACTTGATGCCCGCCTTTTCGAGCACGCGCACAATTTTATCTGCACCATGCTTTGTACGGCAGAACACTAACACCTTTTTCATTTCAGGGTGTTCCGCCAAAAGTTCCTTGAGGAGAGCCCCCTTGCGACGCTTGTCAATGCGGTAAAGCTCCTGACGGATGCGTTCAATCGGAGTGCTCTGCGGAGCCACTTCAACACGCACCGGATTCGGGCGCAAAATCGTCGCGGCAAGTTTCGAAATTTCTTCCGGCATCGTAGCGCTAAAGAACAAATTCTGTCGGTCTTGCGGGAGCATCGCTACAACCTTGCGGATATCATGGATAAAGCCCATATCGAGCATGCGATCAGCTTCGTCGAGCACAAAGAATTCAAGCTTCTTGAGCGATATTGCCTTTTGCCCAATCAAGTCCAGCAAACGTCCCGGAGTGGCAACAAGCACATCGACACCGCGAATAAGCTTTTGCTTTTGCGGATTGTCGTTCACGCCACCAAAAATGCACGCCGTCGAAATTGCCGTGAACTGTGCATATTCCTTGAAGCAGTCTTCCACCTGAATCGCAAGCTCACGCGTCGGCAACAAAATCAAAGCACGGCAAGTTTTGGGAGAACGGAACTTCCCGGAATCCAAAAGTCGCTGCAAAATCGGGAGCGCAAAAGCAGCCGTCTTGCCGGTTCCCGTCTGAGCAATTCCCAAGAGATCCTTGCCTTCGAGAAGGCTTGGGATGGAACGTTCTTGAATCGGGGTCGGGGTTTCGTAACCAACAGCGCGGACAGCCCGCTGCAACGGATTTGCCAAAGGAAGTTCTTCAAATTTCATACTGCGCAAAGATAGAAAAAGAGAGGCTTATGCCTCTCGAACAGTCAGCGCTTACGGCGATTCATTTCGGCATGCGCGGCATAGAACGCTTCTTTATCCTCGTACATGCGCTCATCAACAGCGTTAATAAAGGCATCCGCACTTTCGTTCTTCATGTCGAACTTGTGGAATCCAACGGAAATAAAAAGTTTGTAAGGTTTGTCCGTTTCTTTATTGAATTTATCAAAAGAGTGGCGAATTCGAGCAAGGCAATTTTCTATCGCAACGTCATCTTGAGTATTCAACAAAATAATAAATTCATCGCCCGCATAGCGAACTACGCTACCTGCGTTACCCACCGCCGATTTCAGGATTCGGGCCGTTATCACCAACGCATCGTCACCCACCGCATGGCCTAATTCATCGTTGATACGCTTGAACCCATTCAAGTCAATCATGATACCCGTAATGTTCAACTTCGTCCGGTCCGTAAGTTTGTCCAACAGGTAATTCAAATAGGAACGGTTAAAAAGACCTGTCAGTTGGTCATGGTAAATCATCTCGTTCTGGAGGCTCGCAAGCACGCCCGCAATCGAGATGGCGATACTCGTCGGAATCACAGAAATGCCGTAGTAAAGTGACTGCACCATACCACCGATAAGGATCGGCGTAATATAAACCCAAATCGGGAAAAACTTGAGAATGCCGCCTTTCGCTCGCGCCTTAAGATACACCACAATGCTATAGACAACAAACAGGTAATCCACCACCAAAAAGAAGGCGTACAGATTAGTTCTCGAATAAAGGTTGTTCTCGTCGATAGAAAATACAATCGGCGTAAAGAGATTTATCAAGAGCAAAGTAATGCCAACGGCAACAATTGAGTCGAGCACAATTCTAGAACGGTGCGGGATTCCACCATTCAAATGGAACGACAAAAAGCGCACCCAGAAAAAGCTTGCAAGCATATTCGCCGCAAAAAGCCACGTACTCGTCGCATAAACGGCAATCTTTGGAACAAGGCCGGGCACGCCCTTCATCGAATAAGAAATCGGATCGGCTATGCAGCTCGTGAGAGCAAGGAACATCATCAATAGCAAATTCTGGTCCGCACGGCTGCGCGTCTGGAAACGCCATAAATTACAAACAATCATGACAGCAATCAGAACTATCCCGATTACGTTTGTAACATAAATGCTTTCTAGATTAAATAACGGCTCCATATTTCCAACCTGCTCCCTAATTATACATTATAATTAGGCAATCTTGGCAATAAGGGTTCCGCAGAAAAACGCTTTTTGCAACAAAAAAAAGAAGTTTCAAGAAATTATTTAGGACTTTTCTGGCGTCCAAAACTCCCGATAGGGTTTTTCACCACCAAAGTTGCCGCCTTGTTGCCGAGGAACTGAATAACCTCCACCATCGCAATGATGATAACGACCGATTCGATCATTACGTCAGTACGGAAACGCTGGTAGCCATAACGGATGGCTAGATCACCAAGACCTCCCCCGCCGATTGCCCCCGCCATCGCCGAATAGCCAATCAGCGTGATTATAGTCAAAGTAACACCAGAAATAATCGATGGAAGCGCTTCGGGAATCAACACTTTTCGCACCACCTGACGTTTGGATGCGCCCATGGCAACAGCCGCCTGGATTACGCCCTTGTCCACCTCGTTCAACGCCGTTTCGGTCAAGCGCGCAATAAAAGGAGCCGCCGCAATGGATAGCGGAATAATCGTTGCCTCAGTTCCAATCGCCGTACCCAACACCACACGGGAAAGCGGGAACAGCACAATCATCAAAATCACGAACGGGAACGAACGCAGCACATTCACGATACGGCTAATTAATTGATACGGAATAATTTTGGGAGCGATACCGCGCGGGGATGTGACAAATAAGAAAATTCCAAGAGGAAATCCGAGAAGAATCGCGAACAACGTCGAAAAGAAAACCATGACGACAGTTTCCCAAGTCGATTGCAAAACCAGTTCTGTTATAGGACTCATCTTTTGTTCACCTCGTAACCTTGAGCCTGCAAATAAGCGATAGCGGAATCCACTGTGATTTCTTCGCGACGGATGTTCGACAAAAATTCACGAGTGATTTCGTGCCTGGGCGAACGGAAAACATCCGACACCGCACCCGTCTCGATAACGTAACCTTTGTCTACAACAGCGACATATTGGCAAGCATCGCGCACAACTTCCATCTGGTGCGTAATCATCACCACTGTGAGATTCATTCCTGCGTGGATTTTCTTAATCAAGTCCAGAATTTCGTGAGTCGTCTGCGGGTCGAGCGCACTCGTCGCTTCGTCGCAAAAAAGAATGTTCGGCCGCGGCGCCAAGGCACGTGCAATCGCCACGCGCTGTTTTTGACCGCCCGAAAGTGTTGTAATCGGCGACTTTTCGCGGTCTTCAAGGCCCACAAGCGCAAGCATCTCTTTGACGCGAGCGTCGATATCGCGGCGGTTCCAACCTGCAAGTTCCAGCGGGAACGCCACATTCTTGCCTGCCGTGCGAGAACTGAACAAATTAAAATTCTGGAAAATCATTCCGATTTCGAGCCTACGGCGGTTCAGCTCTTTTTTTGGCAAATGGTCCACACGAACGCCATCGTAATAGACCTCGCCCCTATCGGGAGTTTCTAACAAACTCGCAAGCCGCAACAGCGAAGATTTGCCAGCCCCGCTCTTGCCGATAATGCCGATGATGGAATTATCAGGAAAATCAAGGGAAACATCCTTGACTGCCGTGACGCTTGCGCGTTTTGTCGTGTATGTTTTATTGAGATGTTCGAGCCTAAGCTGCATTGACGCAATCTAAAAAACGGGAACCACTTCGCCCTTGGTGTACTTGCCCTTAATCCAATTCTTGACCTTTTCGCTCTTGAGGGCGTTCACCAAGGCCTGAATCTTTGCAGACTTCTCGTTACCCGCCTTGACCGCAATAACATTCACGTAAGGCGAACTCGCATTTTCAACAAACAAACCATGAGACGATGCATTAAGACCTGCCGGAATCGCATAGTTGCCGTTGATGGCTGCCGCATCCACATCCTGCAAAATGCGCGGGAGCGAAGCTGCCTCCAGTTCCTTGAACTTCAGCTTTTTTGGATTCTCGGTAATATCAATGGGAGTTGCAGTGATGCCAGACTTTGGATCAAGCTTAATAAGGCCAGCAGCCTGCAACAAAAGCAAGGCGCGCCCTTCGTTGGTCGGGTCGTTCGGAATCGCAATCGTTGCACCTTTCTTCAAATCCGCAAGCGATTTGACCTTTTTCTTGGAATTCTTCGACGGATAAAGTGCGAAAGGTTCCACATGAATGCCGCCCGCATTCACAAGATGCGTTCCCTTTTCTTTATTGAAACTTTCGAGGTAAGGCAAATGCTGGAAGTAATTGGCATCTAATTCGCCAGATTCCAGCGCCTCGTTCGGAGTCACGTAATCTGTGAACTCAACAACCTTGAGTTCATAACCCGCCTTGGCAAGGTCATCCTTAACCAAGTTCAAGATGGAAGCATGCGGCTCCGGAGTCGCACCAACCTTGATGACTTCGGCAGAAAACGCAGCAATAGCGGCAAAAGCAACAGACAAAATAATCTTACTGATATTCATTTTTACTCTCCTTTTTTTTCGCACAAAAGATAGGATTAGCAAGAGTTATCAGCAAGATATATTTAACTATAGCGTTTTATAGGATTTTTCTATACGTATTTTGTGCAAAACGCTTTACGCTTGTTTCCAATGCTTTAGTTGCGAGAGGTGTTTGTCGAAAAAGGCGCGGCGTTCTGCGTCGGGAGTATTGTCGGGATTGGGCATGTGCGAAAGCAGAAAATCGAGGAGGACCGACTTGTCGTTATAAACAAACTTACCGTCGGTATAGCACCACTTGCAATAATCTTCGTTGAATTCGCCGCTGGGTTCACGGCTGATCATGGAATCTTCGCTGAGAGGCATTCCGCAGCATTGGCAGAAGAGTTGGCGCGGAGCGCCGAGCAACGTGTTGATGGACACGTCGAATTCACGGGAGATGACTTTGAGCATTTCGGTATTCGGCTGGGTTTCGCCAGTTTCCCAGCGGCTCACAGCTTGGCGCGTTACATGCAAGCGTTCGGCCATCTGGTCCTGGGTCAGGTTTTGATTCGAGCGCAACTTAAGCAAAACTTCTCGTACTTCCATAATATTCTCCTTTTGCAAATAAAATATTTTTTATCGTTTATCATTTCTTTTGACGAGTATAATATAGAACCAAGCTATAACAAAAGCAAGCAACAGGCTGTTGCTTTTTTACGAGAGACGCGCAACCGAGAAGCGCGCGGTCCCCTGGTCCACAAACAAAAAAAGGCGACCCTAAGGCCGCCTGAAAATTTTGAGATTTTTTCGTCTAACTAAGCACCCAACTTGGCACGGATCCAGTTGTTAGCGTTAGCGATAGCTTCGGCAATCTTTTCCGGTTCGCGGGTACCAGCCTGAGCACGGTCCGGACGACCACCGCCCTTACCGTTGCAAGCCTTAGCGAGATCCTTGACGATGTCACCGGCCTTGATGCCCTTGGCCTGAACGTTCTTGCCAACCATCACGGCGATGCTACCAGAACCGTTGTCCTTATTCGCAATCACAGCAACGCTATCGACGTCAAGCTTGTTCTGAACGCCGTCGAGCAAGTTCTTGTACTTTTCATCGGGGATAGAAAGTTCGCGAACGTAGAGGTTCACGCCCATCACGTTGATGCCACCGTTCAAGAGTTCGGCAGCGGCGAGCGTTGCGAGTTCGAGCTTCACAGACTGGAGGCTCTTTTCGAGGTTCTGCGTCTTGGCAAACGTCTGCTGGATGCGGTCGAGAACTTCGGCATCCTTGCAGCGGAGCTGTTCGCGGAGAGCGTTGAGGATCTGCGTACCAGCGCGGAGGAGGCTCAAGGCGCCACGGCCAGAGACAGCTTCGATACGGCGCACGCCAGCGGACACGCTAGATTCAGAAACAATCTTCACCATGCCGATGTTACCGGTGTTCTGCACATGCAAGCCACCGCAAAGTTCGCGGGAGAATTCGACGCCAGCGTCACCCATCTTCACAACGCGGACCTTGTCGCCATACTTTTCGCCGAACAGAGCCATAGCACCGCTAGCCTTAGCTTCATCGACGTCCATCACGTCGGTGTGGACCGGCAAGCATTCCATGATCTTGGCGTTCACGATGTCTTCGACCTTCTGGATTTCTTCAGCGGTCATGGCGTTGAAGTGGCTGAAGTCGAAGCGGAGGAGTTCGTTCGAAACGAAGCTACCCTGCTGCTGCACGTGAGTGCCAAGCACTTCGCGGAGAGCGGCCTGGAGCAAGTGCGTTGCGGAGTGGTTCTTGCGGATATCAGCGCGACGATCGTTATCGACAGTTGCCATAAACACGGCGCCCATCGTCTTTTCGTTAGCTTCGCCCTTCACGACCTTACCACGGCAGAGAGCAGTATCGTTCACCTTCACGGTGTCGAACACCTGAATTTCGAGGTCGGCAGAAACGAGCGTTCCCTTGTCACCAACCTGGCCACCCATTTCGGCATAGAACGGAGAGGTTTCGAGGACGATAGAGAGCACGCCCTTGTCTTCGCGCCAGCGGACAACCTTCGTTTCGCAAGCGGAGAGTTCATAACCGACAAAGTTTGTGCTAGCTTCGCTGTACTGCGTCCAGCCTTCGGTACCCATCGTGTTGATGCCCTGCTTCATGTTAGCGCGGGCGCGTTCCTTCTGTTCATTCATGCACTTTTCGTAGCCTTCTTCATCGATGAGGAGGCCCTTTTCTTCGGCGAGAATGCCAGTGAGGTCCGGCGGGAATCCATAAGTATCATAGAGGAGGAACACCTTGTCGCCCGGAATCTTGTCGCCCTTCTTGAGTTCGGCAGAGATAGCGGCGAAGCGTTCGAGACCAGCGTCAAGCGTACGGATAAAGCTTTCTTCTTCGCTCTTGATCACGCTTGCAACAAATTCCTTGCGTTCACGGATTTCCGGGAAGGCATCGCCCATCGTGTCGGCAAGCACCTGAACGAGCTGGCAAATGAACGGCTTCTTCTGACCAAGCAAGCGAGCAAAGCGGCTTGCGCGGCGGAGAATGCGGCGGAGCACGTAGCCACGGCCTTCGTTAGACGGGAGAGCGCCATCGGCAATTGCAAACGAAATAGCGCGGATGTGGTCGGCAATCACGCGGTGCGGGGTGCCGGCTTCGCCATCGTTGTAGGGAACGCCGGAGAGTTCAGCGATCTTTGCGATAATCGGGGTGAACACGTCGGTATCATAGTTGCTGGTCTTGCCCTGGAGAATAGCGCAGATACGTTCGAAGCCCATACCGGTATCGACGTTCTTGGCCTTGAGCGGAATGAGGGAACCGTCGCTCACGCGTTCATACTGCATGAACACGTTATTCCAAATTTCGATGTAGCGGTCGTTTTCGCCGTTCACGCCCTTGATCGGGTCCTTGAACGTTTCGGCCTGCGTAGCGAGGTCGCCACGGTCGTAATGGATTTCGGAGCAAGGACCGCACGGACCGGTGTCGCCCATTTCCCAGAAGTTGGAGTGAGCGTCAAAGCGCATGATGCGGTCATCCGGAAGACCGGACACGTCCTTCCAAATCTGCCAGGCTTCGTCATCGTCCTGATAAACGGTCGCAAAGAGGCGTTCCTTCGGGAGCTTCCAAACTTCAGTGAGGAGTTCCCATGCCCAGGAAATAGCTTCCTTCTTATAATAGTCACCGAAGCTCCAGTTACCGAGCATTTCGAAGAAGGTGTGGTGGTAGTTGTCGCGGCCCACAACGTCGAGGTCGTTGTGCTTACCAGACACGCGGAGGCACTTCTGGCTGTTGCATGCGCGCTTCCAACCCTTCGGATTGTCGCCAAGGAAAATTGCCTTGAACTGGTTCATGCCCGCGTTCGTGAACATGAGCGTCGGGTCGTCATGCGGAACCACCGGCGAAGAACGCACGAAGAGGTGGCCCTTGGATTCGAAGAACTTGATAAAGGATTCGCGCACTTGCGCAGAAGTCATTTTTTCGGACATAGCTATTCCTTTGATTTTTTACGAGCCCAAATTTAGCAAAAGGCGAACGCAGCGGCAAAACAATTTATTGTTTTGACATTGCTGAGCCGAGCTAAATGAGCTCCGAAGGAGCTCAAAGTAGAAAAAAAGAGATGCCCGCTCAATGGCGGGCATGACAATGTACCAATAACTAATAGCTAATGACCAATGACTAACGACTATTGACCAACTACTAGTACAGTTTTTTCATGTCGGTGAGGTGGCCTTCTTTTTCGTGGAAGAGCGTGAGCGAGCCACCCTGAATCTTCTGGAAAATCTTGGTGAGTTTTTCAATGGCGACGGATTCTTCAAAGCCAATTTCGTTGTACGCCGTTTCGCCAATCACGATGCCCACGTTCATCATATCCGGAGCCTTGCGACGCAAGTAATTCAAGAATTCCTCATCGCTATTGAGCACGTCTGTCGGCGTAAGCTTTTCAAATTCCGACGGGTCACGCGTACTTGCATGCAGCGGGTACATGTCATCAGCCACAATCTGCCTAGAGTTCAAATAGAACACGTTTCCAACATACAAACTAATAGAGTCATTCAATACCTGACGAACTTCAATCAGCACGTCCCTAGTAATCGAAGCTTCTTGGATATCGAGTTTGGAAGGGGCGCAAGCCATAAAAGCAAGCGAAATTGCGGCAATAGCCGTAAGGAAAAATTTTTTCATGATTACCTCTTTTTAAACCAATATACAATCATTTACATTCCAAAAAAAGCAAAAAATGTTTTATAAAAAAAGCCTCCCGGATTGCTCCAGGAGGCTTGCTTCTATACACCAAACTTGTTAGTTAGCTTCGTAGTCCATGATGAGACGGCAAACACCGTTTTCAACAATGACGTTGTCCGGGCGGAGGTTCACGCGTTCCATTTCCCAGTTGCCACGGTCCCAATGCTTCGGATCAAGATCTTCGCCATCGAAGTCATCCTGCCAGAGCACCGTAAAGCCCTTAGTGGCTTCATCGTAAGAGTACACGCGGACATAGTCGATCTGCTGTTCAATCGGGAGACCGATACCGCCATCCCACTTGCCCGTCCATGCGGCGCTCTTGGAAGCCCAGAGGTTGAAGCGGAGGGACTGTTCTTCAGTCAGGAACTTGACCTGGTCAGCATCGGCGTGAGTACCACGGCTGAGACCAATCTCATCACGACGAACTTCGACGCTGTCGATTTCCCAAGAAACGTATTCCGGAGTCCAGACGATAGCGTAGAGGTGGAAGTCCTGCGTGGCATCAAAACCAAATTCATGAAGCGGCTTGCTTTCGGAAGCGGTATTTGCCTTGATAGACGGATCGCCTTCACGTGTAATGATGTTGGACTGCCATGCGTCTGGAGCCTTGCCCAAAACTTCGATATCGATTTCGTTCCAAGGCTTTTCACCCTTTTCCCAGGAGTCATCATAATAGACGAACATGGAGCTCACCGTGCCAGAGATAGCAGCCATCTTCATGCGGGCTTCGAAACGGCCATACTTGAACTGGTCACGACCCGTAAGTTCTGCACCATAGAAGGAGTACGACTTAGTCGGATCAATAGCGGTCAGCGGCGGAACACTGTAGGTAAACTGAGCAGCGCCATTCGAGCTAGAGGAAACTGCCGGGAGAGCATCCACAGAGCTGGAGGATACGCCAAGAACATCGACAGAGCTAGAAGAAACTCCTGCAACCGGAGCAACAGAGCTGGAAGATTCACCAACCGGAAGGAGAGCTTCGGAGCTGGAGGATGAACCCGCAGTCGGATTAGAAGCAACCGGGTAGGTGGGGGCGTTGGTATCAGAGCAAGCGGCGAAGAAAGCCATTGCAACCATCGGGATAAGAATCTTTTTCATTGTTGACCTCATAATTTCTTTAACTATAAGATAGCTTCTAAAACGGCAGAGCGTACGACTAGCGACAGGAAATTTAAAACCATCTGTATCAACCGTATTTTACATATTCTACCTACGTTTTACATAAAAAAACGTACTTTTTCAAAAATTGGTCATGTAATATTTCCGTAAGCATTTTGCAAGGTCACTTCGGATTGAAAAGCCTCATTTTATACCTTGCCTGCCCCTTTTTTAATATGTATATTGCGTTTTACAAAAAAAATCGATAGAAAAAAGCACAATTTCGGGCCCACCTTTTTCTACAACGCTTAAAAGTTAAACAACTTTTTAATTGTATTGACAGCCGGGTTCGAGACAAAAGAGGTTACTATGCAGGAAGCATGGACAGGCTTTAAAGGCGGTCGCTGGCAGGAAGAAATTAACGTCCGCGACTTTATCCAGAAAAACTATACTCCCTACGATGGCGACAAGTCGTTCTTGCAGGGACCGACTGAAGCTACGAACAAGCTCTGGGCAGAACTCCAGGAACTACAGAAGAGAGAAATTGCAAAGGGTGGCGTCCTCGACATGGACACAGACGTCGTCTCCACTCTTACAAGCCACAACGCTGGCTACATTTCCGAAGAAACCAAGGATCTCGAAAAGATCGTAGGTCTCCAGACCGACAAGCCGCTCAAGCGCGCATTCATGCCGTTCGGCGGCATCAAGATGGCCGAAGAATCTTGCAAGAACTACGGTTACACACCGAGCGAAGAACTTCACCGCATCTTTACTGAATTCCACAAGACTCACAACCAGGGCGTTTTCGACGCCTACACGCCGGCAATGCGTATGGCCCGCAAGGCCCACATCATTACGGGTCTTCCGGATACTTACGGCCGTGGCCGTATCGTCGGTGACTACCGCCGCGTTGCCCTTTACGGTATTGATTACCTCATCGCCCAGAAGAAGGCCGACAAGGCTCTGACCGACGAAACGGATATGCGCGAACACGTGATCCGCCAGCGCGAAGAACTCGCTGAACAGATCAAGGCCCTCGAAGGCATGAAGGTCATGGCCAAGATTTACGGCTACGACATTTCCAAGCCGGCAACAAACGCCCGCGAAGCCGTGCAGTGGCTCTACTTCGGTTACCTCGCCGCCATCAAGACGCAGAACGGTGCAGCCATGAGCGTTGGCCGCGTTTCTACCTTCCTCGACATTTATATGACCCGCGACTTGCAGAACGGCGTCATCAACGAAACCGAAGCTCAGGAAATCATCGACCATTTCGTGATGAAGCTTCGCATGGTCAAGTTCGCCCGTATCACCAGCTATAACGAACTCTTCAGTGGTGACCCGGTGTGGGCTACGCTCGAAGTTGCTGGCCTCGGTCAGGATGGTCGCCATCAGGTGACCAAGAACGACTACCGCTTCTTGCACACGCTCGTGAACATGGGTCCGTCTCCGGAACCGAACCTCACGATTCTCTATAGCCCGCGCCTCCCGGCAAGCTTCAAGAAGTTCGCTGCAGAAATCTCCGTGAAGACCAGCGCCATCCAGTACGAAAACGATGACACGATGCGTCCGATCTGGGGCGACGACTACAGCATCTGCTGCTGCGTTTCTGCAACTCAGACCGGTAAGGAAATGCAGTTCTTCGGCGCTCGCGCAAACCTCGCCAAGACGCTCCTTTACGCCATCAACGGCGGTAAGGATGAATGCCTCGTGAAGGGTACGCAGGTTGGCCCGGAATATCCGCCTATCTCTAGCGAATACCTCAACTACGACGAAGTTGTCCACAAGTTTAGTCTCTACATGGATTGGCTTGCCCACTTGTACGTGAATACATTGAACTTGATTCACTATATGCACGACAAGTACTACTACGAAGCTGCCGAAATGGCTCTCATCGATACCAACGTTCGCCGTACGTTTGCAACGGGTATCGCAGGCTTCAGCCACGTTGTCGATAGCCTTTCTGCAATCAAGTACGCCAAGGTCAAGGTCATCCGCGATCCGGCTACCGGCCTCGCTCAGGACTTCCAGATCGAAGGCGACTTCCCGCGTTATGGAAACGACGACGACCGCGCAGACGATATCGCCGTTTGGCTCCTCAAGACGTTCATGGCCAAGATCAAGCAGACGCCGACTTACCGTGACTCTGAACCGACCACATCTATCCTTACCATTACAAGTAACGTTGTTTACGGTAAGGCAACGGGCGCTCTCCCGGATGGTCGTAAGCAGGGCGAACCGTTCTCTCCGGGTGCAAGCCCGAGCTACGGTGCCGAAAAGAATGGTCTCTTGGCATCTCTCAACTCTGTTGCCAAGATTCCGTACGAATACGCTCTTGACGGTATCAGCAACACGCAGACGATCAACCCGGACGCTCTCGGTCACGACGACGAAGAACGCACTAACAAACTCGTGCAGGTTCTCGACGGTTACTTCGGCCAGAGCAGCCACCACTTGAACGTGAACGTGTTCGGTGTCGAAAAGCTCAAGGACGCTATGGAACATCCGGAGAAGGAAGAATACCAGAACTTCACGATCCGCGTTTCTGGCTACGCCGTGCGCTTCATCAAGCTCACTCGCGAACAGCAGCTTGACGTGATTGCCCGCCAGGCACACGGCGTGCTCTAATCGCTTGGAAAAAGCTTAAAAAGGTTCCCGAAAGGGAACCTTTTTTTTGTTTCTGGGGAATGCCGATTTATGAGGAAATGCGCGCGTTGAGAAGCGGCGAAAAGCCGCGAAAACTATGCCACGATGTAATTTTCGTTCTTCTGGCGGCGAGCGTAAACGGATTCTAAAAACATGAGGACTGAGGTTTTGTCACGCACAAGCCCACGCTTATGGCTCAAGCAAAAGCGCGACGCCGAGAGTTTCTTCAATAGTTTTATCTGCTCGCCCAAAATTTGCACATTATAAACGTCAGGAGAGCCATGCCCCACCATCGGGTAAGTCGCATCGCCCAAGAACACGTAATCATCCACAATGAGCGCAAGCGAGCCCTTGGCATGGCTATTGGGCATCGGTAAGATTTGAATCTGTACACCATCGTCAAACGCAAGCGGTTCCATCACGACGTTCTTTGAAACGCCTTCAATTTCACCGAACGTTTTTGAAGTGTAGGCGCCCACGTAAAGTGCATCGATGTCTAGCGAAATTTCGCCACTGCACATGCGCTGGACATTCAGCAAATGGTCCCGATGAAAATGCGAAATGACAACGTTCTTTGCGAGATTCGCCACATCGTCTACGAGATTGCGCGGCAGTTCATTGATAAACTGCACAGCCTCATCGCATGCGCCCACGTCAAAAATCCACCACGCGCAATCGCCACGCACAGCGATGACATCCGCACTCAGCGGGTCATTCGACATCTGCAAATAATGGATTCTATCGGTAAGTTTAACGATTTTGGGCACGGCGCCAAAGATAGAAAAAGGCTCCCTTTCGGGAGCCCTCTCCAACAAAAACATCTACCAAGTTATCGGTTGTAACGATGGAACTTAACAGGCTTCTTGCCCTGACGATTGCGATTCCAAGAATGGCGAGAATGCGGAGCGTCAATAATGCGAGAAATAAACTTGCCATCGCCTACGCTGACTTTGGAAACGTAAGAAAGGCACGGATAAAGCTTCTTAGCAGAGCCATCTTCGACTTCGCAATAAGCTTCAGCGACACTGCCGACTTCAACCTTTTCAGCCTTCAACTGTTTTTGTTCACTGTCTTCATTAAAGACTTCAATGCGATCGTAATCAGCAACAAGCACGGAATCCAAGGTCGCCTGATTTTCTGCAGCGTCATCATTCGTCGTCAAGATTTCAGACGTCGTCTTCAAATCCTGCATAGCGATGTTAGCATTCTGCACATGACCATACTTGTCCGTCAAAACAGTCAAGAAGTTCTTGTCATTGCGAACCACACGACCATTAAAGACGCGCTTGAACTTAAATGCATAACCATCAATTTCGACCTTCTTGTCCATCGAAGCAAGATAGCGCTTATCAATAGTCACAAGCTTAAACTGGTCTGCATATTCGCTCGGCAGAACAGCGCTCAAAATCTTGCTGGCGCTCAAATTGCGATCGGATTCCAAATCAGAAAGGTCAACTGTCACGTTACCTTCATTGAACCAAAGAACGTTCTTTTCGTGAGCAGAAACACGAACGCGATAATTTTCGCTCAAGCGATTTTTCAGGTTCTTTTGAGTCTTATCCGAAGATTCGTCAATGGCAACCACAAGAGACGAAGCTCGTGCAGGAGCCTTCATGCCCTTCTTGTTAAAATTCTTGGCATCGAAATGATTGCGTTCCGTCAAGAACTTCTTTGCCTTACTATTAACGACAAGACTCGGCTTGGCAAAGCCAACAGAAGTAAGCATCGCCATTGTCAAAATTGTAATAAAAGCCTTTTTCATTATATTTCCTCTTTTAAATTTTTACTAGTATTCCGGTGTTCCAAATTCCTGATAAAGGATATACATGGAATAATTCGTACCTTCCTTACGCGGGTCTAATCCCACTTCGTATGTACTAGAGAACTTTTCTGCGCTACCATCATGATAACGACCATGCTGGTCTGTACCCGCCATAAATGCGATTGCAGGAGTAAAGCCCGGAATATGTCCAGCACCGGCATTCATCCAAACTTGATCGAACTCGTTAAAAGTCCTATTATGAGCCCAATAATAAGCTTCCCAAAGAGTAAAATCATTTTCAATAAAGTATTCAGCAAAATACTTGTACTTCACATGCTGATACACTGTAACGCCATTCGATGTATAATAAGGATCATCTCTCCCTAACGAATAATAACCTAAAATAGCATGAACGCCAATAAAAGCCCCATACAAATTCATAAGTTTATTATTATCCAACGGGCTCGGGTTCGAATAAAGCGGAACATTAAGCTGTCCATCTTTATTAATATTCAGGACTTCACAAGCATCATAGAACACCCATTTGATATCGCCACCATAAGGTTTTTGAGAAACAGCCATCGGCTGATCATAAAAAGCCAAAGTCTGCTGAGCACCATGACCAGCAAAGAAAACAATATTAGAGTGATAGAGTTGAGCGTTCTTAAAGTTTGCCTTAGTAGCACCGCTATTGTTATACATATAGTCATGAATAGGAGTCGGCATATTTGGATACGCTCTATTAGCCGATTCTTCAATATACTGAATAAACGCATTTTTGGTACGCACCCTATTACTAAGGTTACTTGCGCTACCACCCGTAAAATGCGAGTAGTCATCCACTGCATAAGCACTTATATGCAGTCTATAGATCGGAGCATTTTCAGCCCATCTCCATGTAGGTTCATATTCCAAGGCAAGCGAACTTGCCGCCAGTGATAAAGCAATTGATGTAAGTAGTAATTTATTCATAGTACGTCGAATATAAAACAAAACAAATTAATCGTCAATATATTTTGTACTAAAAATCTTATTTGTAAGAATAAAAACATTTTATTTGTTATCAATAAATAAAACAAACAACATATTCACACCAAAGTAATGAATTATTTCGTATAATTTAAATTACAACAAACAAAATCACAAAAATTGTTTTATATTAGCAATCCTTATTATATACTCACACAAAACAAGGAGTTCAAGCACCTACAGAAACATCATCAAAAGCACATTTTGCGAAAAGCTAATCACACTAGCTCACGCATATTTTTCTATTTTCGAGTCATGACTCTCGGAAGAATTAACAAGCTCGAAACGTTCGGATCGGTCGATGGACCGGGAATCCGGTTTGTCGTATTTTTGCAAGGCTGCCCGATGCGCTGCAAGTTCTGCCACAATCCAGAAACATGGGATTTCGGAACAAAAAGTGCAAACGGAACAGAGAACGGCTCATTCGAAATGAGCGCTGAAGACCTGCTAAAAAAAGCCGTGCGCTACAAGCCATATTGGGGAACCGATGGAGGTATTACCGTGAGTGGCGGCGAGCCCCTCGCGCAAATCGACTTCATGATTGAATTCTTCGAAGCGGCAAAAGCGGCGGGAGTTCATACATGCATCGACACTAGCGGAGTCTCATTCAGGAGCACCGGCGAACAGTTTGCCAAGTTCGAACGATTGATGAAATCCACCGACCTCTTGCTCGTGGACATCAAGCACATCGACGCAGGCGCGCACAAGGAACTCACGGGTCACAGCAACGAGAACATCATTGAATTTTTCCATTACCTCGACCGCATTCAAAAGCCCATCTGGATCCGTCACGTGCTCGTTCCGGGAATCAGCGACAACGACGAAGCGCTCACGCGCACCCGCGACTTCATCCGTACGCTAAGCAACGTCAAGCGCGTCGAAGTTCTCCCCTACCATGCATTTGCCCTCAGCAAGTATCAAGAACTCGAAATCGACTACGCGCTCAAGGACACACAAACGCCCACCGCCGACCGTGTCAAGAACGCGAACGAAATTCTCGAAACCGCAAAATACACAGGCTGGATGAAAAAGTAGGCAGTAGGCGATAGGAAGTAGGAAAGGATTGTTATACGAGATGGCAATCCCGGCACAAGGCCGGGATGACAGCGCAAAAAAGGAGACGCCCGCTCGGAGGCGGGCATGACAAAGAAAAAAGACGAGGCGCGCAGCCCCGTCTTTAAATTAATTCGAGATTTTGTCTAAAGCCTAGCGAGAGCAGGAATCAGCTTCGCGTAGCGTATTGTTATACGTGAGCGAAGCTGTGACGAACTATCGCGACGGCTTTCGGCGAAAGATCAGCCTTTAATGGCATCACCCATCGAGAACATCGGCATATACATTGCAATCAGGAGACCACCGACGGCGCCGCCCAAGAACACAATGATAATCGGTTCAATCATACTCACGACCGCATCGACAGCGGCATCCACTTCTTCATCGTAGAAGTCCGCAAGCTTCAAAAGCATACCGCCAAGGTTACCAGTCTTTTCACCAACGCCCGTCATCTGAATCACCATGGGCGGGAAAATGCCCACTTCTTCCATCGGTTCAGCAATTGACTTACCGCCAGCAATACCAATCGATATCTTATAAATCGCCTTTTCCACAACTTTGTTACCTGCAGTAGACGCAACGACCTTTAGCGCATCCATCACAGACACACCAGCATTTAAAAGCGTTCCAAGCGTTCTCGAGAAACCCGCCGTTGCAGACTTAATCTGCAAATCACCAAGTTTCGGCAATTTCAACGTAAACTTGTCCATTGCAAATTGCGCTTGCGGTATTCGCATAATCATCTTATACGCAAATACGACAATGATAAGTGCAATAAAAATAAACGCACCATTGTTTCGTATAAAATCAGATATGTTCATCACAACCTGCGTCGGAGCAGGGAGTTCAGCGTCAAGGGCGGCGAACTGTTCAGCGAACGTCGGAACCACGAATGTCATAAGGGCAATCACAACGAGAATACCCACAATGATAACCATGATCGGGTACGTCAACGCTTTTTTCACCTTACGTTTGAGGCGCTGGTTATTTTCGAGAGTTTCCGCCAGACGAGCGAGAATGCCTTCGAGAATACCACCCGCTTCACCAGCAGCCACCATGTTACAATACAGGGAGTCAAAGACCTTCGGGTGCTGCGCCAAAGCATCAGCCAAAGAAGAACCACCGTTAATCGACTGCGTGAGCTTATGCACAACGCTCTTGAGCTCCGGGTTTTCACACTGAGCTTCAAGAATGTTCAAGCACTGAAGCATCGGAAGACCTGCCGAGCACATAGACGAAAACATACGCGTAAAACGGGTAATATCTTCGGTCTTGATACCAGAACCAATCTTAATCTTGATTTCGGTCGGTTTCTTTTTAAGGCTCGTGATGACCAATCGACGACGGAGCAAGAGGGCTTCGGCTTCCGCCTTATCCTTCGCTTCGAGCGTACCTTCAAAGCTGTTGCCCTGTGAGTTTTGGGCTTTGTACAAAAATTCTGCCATCGATTACACCCCTTCCTTTACGAACAACTGTTCCAACTGATCCGGGCTCGACGAACGAGCCAGAGCATCGAAACGGTCGACCTTGTGGTTCTTGACAAGTTCGCACAAGCACATGTTCATCGTATTCATGCCAAACTTCTGACCAATTTCAATCATGGATTCAATCTGATGCACCTTGTCATCGCGGATCAAAGCGCGAATACCCGGCGTCACATTCATGACTTCGTACGCCATCACGCGACCGCCGCCAATTTTCGGCAAAAGGGTCTGACAGATAACGCCCTGAAGCACGAACGAGAGCTGCGTACGCACGGTCTGCTGTTCTCCCTTCGGGAAGGCGTCGACCACACGGTTAATCGTCTGCACACAGGAGTTTGTATGAAGCGTAGCAAATGTCAAGTGACCGGTTTCTGCAATCGTCAGTGCGGCACGGATCGTTTCCAAGTCACGCATTTCGCCGATGAGCACCACATCCGGGTCCTGACGGAGAGCCATCTTCAATGCCTGGGCAAAGCTATGTGTATCACTACCGACTTCACGCTGGTTGATCATGCAACCTTGATGCTTATGCAAAAATTCGATCGGGTCTTCGACCGTCAAAATGTGGTCGTGACGCTCCTTGTTGATCTTGTCGATCATTGCCGCCAAGGTCGTGGACTTACCAGAACCGGTAGCACCCGTCACAAGCACGAGTCCAGAAGGGCGGGTCGTAAATTCAGCCATGATCTTCGGGAGGCCGAGATCCTTGAACGTCTTAATATCCAGCGGAATAATACGGAGGGCAAGCGCCACGCAGCCACGCTGCAAGTAAGCGTTCGCACGGAAACGCGCAAGATTTGCAATACCGAATGAAAAGTCGCATTCCTTTTGCTGTTCAAAAGTCTTTTTCTGGGCTTCGTTCATCAAGCTGTAAGTCATACGCATGGTTTCGTCGGGCTTGAGCTTGTTTTCCCCAATGGGGGTAAGCTTGCCGGAAAGACGAATAAGAGGAGGTGCGCCGGCTGTAATATGCAAGTCGGACGCCCCACGTTTGACCATTTCTGCTAAAAGATCTTGAATGTTATATGCCATGCACTAGAATATAATTTAAAAAGCTCAAAAATTTCATAAATTCTTTATGCAATGCGTTCATCCACTTATAAAATTCTCGCATGGGTAGGGGCAATTATTTTCCTCGGTTTCGCGTTTTATGCGTTCGAGGCAAAATCCCGCTATAACCTGAACTTCCCAGAGACCGTTGCAAACTTTACGGCAGACGATGTAATGGGGGGCAAATCGGACTACGTAAGCGAGAAGGGGACAGCAACGCTTATTGTTTTGACCGCATCCTGGTGCCCATCCTGCCGGGCAGAACTCCCCATCCTCAAGCAGTTCCACGAGGAATTCGGGCCGAAGGGTCTCAAGATTCTGATGATCGACGAGGACGATTCCAAAAAGGTCGCCCGCAAGTACAAGAAAAGCATGGACATCCCGTGGACGATGCTCCACTGGAACTACGACGCGCTCAAGGCGCTAGGAAGCCCGGGCGTGATTCCCGTAAGCTTTGTGGTCGACAAGGATGACAAGATCCAGCACGTCGATGTCGGAGTGCTCAACGAACTGAGAGTCCGACACGAGCTAAAGCGACTGCTGGGACAGTAATACGAGATGGCGACCCCGTCCCCATACGCGGATCATGCTCACATAAGTGCTAAAGCACTAAGTGATCAAAGAAAATAAATCCGGGGTGACAAGCCAAGTGACAACCAAGCGTTAAGCAATGGGGCTTGGGAAGAGGATCACGTCGGCAATTTCGTCTTTACCGAGGGCGAGCATGAACAGGCGGTCGAGTCCGAGCGCCACGCCAGAACAAGCAGGCATTCCCGATTCAAGAGCAGCAAGGAACCGTTCGTCGATAGGCGGTAAGGGCTTATTCATTCCCTTGCGGATTTCCAAATCAGCATAGAAACGGCGACGCTGCTCCACAGGATCCGTAAGCTCCGTGTAACCATTGCAAAGTTCCACCTGGTTCACAAAAAGCTCAAAGCGGCGAGCCCACGTATAGCCCTCAGCATCCACGTAAGTCTGCGCGAGAGCCGCCTGCGATGGCGGGTAATCCAAGATGAACTCGGGACCGTTACTAGCGAGTGCAGGTTCCACCAAGAAAACCATGAGATAGTCCCACCAGTCTTCGCGCGTGAGCGTTTCGCTCTTTTCGGGCACAGGAATCTCGCGAGCGCGGCAAGCATCCGCAAAGTCCGTGAGCTTTTCGCAAAACGGATTTACGCCAGCGTAATTCTTGAAAGCATCAATCCAGCGGGTGCGGCGGGCATTTAGTTTGGTCCCAATGATTTCACTCACGAGGTCTTCGACCTCGTCCATGAGTTTGTCCTGAATCATACCCACGCGGTACCATTCCACCATCGAGAACTCGTTATTGTGGTGACCGCCAAATTCATCCTTGCGGAACGACTTTGTAATCTGAAAGATGTCACCGAACTTTGCAGCAAGCAAGCGCTTCATGTGAAATTCCGGGCTCGTCATCATGAACCGCTTCGGGTCTTCAATCTCAAAGTAATCGAGCTGCGGGTCCGTTCCGCCGTATGCAGAAAGCACAGGCGTCTCGACTTCGAGCGCATTACGACGAACAAAGAAATCACGGACACGGGCCATCAGCGCCTGGCGCTTGACCCAAGTTTCACGCGTGCAAGTGGGCGCAAATGCGCCCGAGTTCAAATTTTCCATTACTCAGCTCCGGCTACACAACGGACCGCAAGATAGAAACTCGGGTCCACGGAGATGGAGCCGACATCCTTATCGGAGCTGAACATTGTGCGAGCCTTGCCACGAGAATCTTCTTCGGAATCGGCAGTCCAGAAATAGGCGCCCTCGCCCATCGTCGTGCAGACGCCGGTCTTGTTGGCATAGCCACCGAACATGGCCGTGAATGCATAATCATCACTGCCGTTGCTCTTGAGCTTGAGTGCAGCTGAGCGTGCACCACCGGCGTATTCTTCAAGCTTTTTCCAGTCCGCATCCGTGGCGAGATGGTAGCCTGCCGGGCAAGCCTTCTTGGCGGCTTCTTGCGTGTAAAGGCGGCCAAACGTTTTGCAGTTCGCATCATCGCGGTCGTAGCAAATCGAGCCTTCCGGCTCGTTGTAGTTCAAGTTTTCGACGAACCAGTCCACGCCGCCAATTTCCTTGACCTTGTAAACTTGTTTGTCACGCTTGTCCACAAAATTCTTGAACACCGGGCAGCGGGTGCTGAAGCCTTCTTCAGAGAGAATCGGATCGACCTTGCCCTTCCAAGCGGTGCAGAAGCGGAACAGCTGACCGCCCGGGAGCGAAGCGCCCTTATGCTTGGCAGCCCAAGTCTTCACGTAATGGAGGCCCGTCACAGCGGTATCAGGAATCGAGAGCACCTTGGCATACTTGCCAGCGAGTGCAGCATACGTCCCGGCAACAGACATCGGAGCTTTCCAGAAGCCATCGGAAAGACCTTCGCGCAAGCTTGCAAAAACCGGGGACGGCTTATAGACCTTGATTGTCTTATCGACCATCTGCTCCGGATTCTTTTTGCAGTTCACATCATGATTGATCGCCATCAAGGAATTAGCATCTTCCTTGCACTGGGCAATGCACTTTGTTCGTGCAGCGCCCTTCTTGGGGCACGGTTTCCAGACCGTCGTATCGACACTCACGAGAGACTGTTTTCCAAAGGCCTTCGTCTTCGTTGCAGCCTTAGCCACCTCGTCTAGCGTTTTGAGAGCCTTCGTACTCCCCTTTTCACCATCGGCGAGCAAATACTTGATGACACCCGAGCAGGCGTTCGCGGCATTTGCCATCGAGCACACCTTCGGACCAAAGCCATACGCAAACTGGGACGGGCAGGCAGCAAACGCCTCATCCGGCATCTGCTTAAAATGCTTGCCATAAATGTTCGTCGCATTCTTTGCAGACATCTTGCCGCAATAGATTTCTTCAAGTTCGCCGGAATTGACAATCTTTTTCACCTTTTTCCAGTTATTGGAATCAACGGCATTGCGGAGCGCCTCCTGGGCAAAACCACCCTGCGCCAAAATTGCAGAACAAATCAAACTTGCTATAAAAAGATTCTTCATCTAAACCTCTTTTAAAACTTAACTGGATCCTTCGGCTTCGCTCAGGATGACAATTTCCAAGTCAGAATGACATTCCTAAGTCGAGATAACACATGAATAGTTTTAATATATAACGAATTATAACCAATCCCTAATGAATAATCAAAAAAAATCTTGAACCCTAATAATATTTTACTTGAATTTGACTCCGGCTATAGAGGATTTCTATCTTTTGGATCATGAACGCAGAAGTCTTACGCAATGAATTCCCGATGTTGGTCGCAGGCGACAAAGAATCAAAGCCGCTCGCCTTTTTGGACAGCACCGCCACGACCCAGAAGCCCGCAAGCGTCATCGACGCGATGGACGATTTTTACCGCGAGCACTACAGCTCCGTGAAGCGCGGGGTTTACCGTCTGAGCGCACGCACTACCGAAGCCTTTGAAAAGACCCGCAAAGACGTTGCGAAGTTCATCAACGCAAAATCCGAAGACGAAATCGTCTTCACGCGCGGCACCACCGAAAGCATCAATCTCGTTGCCTGGAGCTACGGACGCAAGTTCTTCGAAGCGGGCGATGAAATTTTAATCAGCGGTTTGGAACACCACGCGAACATTGTGAGCTGGCAGCTCGTCGCCGAAATGAAGGGCGCAAAGATCAAGGTCATTCCCGTCCGCGATGATGGCGATTTGGACTTGAGCAAGCTCCCCGAGCTCCTCACGCCGCGCACCAAGATGGTCGCCGTTGCCCACGTGAGCAACTCCGTCGGGACCGTGAACCCGATTGCAGAAATCATTGCAACCGTCCGCAAGCTCGCCCCGCAAGCAAAAATTTTGATTGACGCAGCCCAAAGCTCCAGCCACATCAAGATTGACGTGCAGAAGCTCGACTGCGACTTCCTCGCGTTCAGCGGCCACAAGATGTACGGCCCGACTGGCATCGGCGTTCTTTACGGCAAGTACGACGTGCTCGACAGCATGCCGCCTTGGCATGGCGGTGGCGAAATGATCAAGAACGTCACGTTCGAAAAGACGACTTACGCCGACGTCCCGGCACGTTTTGAAGCAGGCACCCCCGCCATTGCCGAAGTCATCGGACTTGGGAAAGCCATCGAATGGTTGAACAACGTCGGCCTCGACAACATTCGCAAGCACGAAGAACAAATTACACAGTACGCTCTGAAGCAGCTCGCCGAAATCCCGCAAGTAAAAGTCCTCGGCAACCCGAAGGAACGCGGCGCGCTCATCAGCATTACGTTGGACGGAATTGCCGTCGGTGACGCAGCCATGATTCTCGACGAAGAAAACGTCGCAGTACGTAGCGGGCACCATTGCGCACAACCGGTGATGGACCGCTTTGGCGTAGATGCCACGCTCCGATTGAGCTTTGGCGTGTACACGCTCGAACGCGACATTGACCGTTTTGTCGCCGGCATCAAGCGCGTCGTCCGTCTGTTCGCCTA
>Ga0256407_10000209_pt1 | contig 147280 bp, 118 predicted proteins | sample RumenRJG_04DNA_FD_193489 | JGI IMG/M metagenome (GOLD analysis project Ga0256407, IMG submission 193489) | Bovine rumen microbial communities from Lethbridge, Alberta, Canada - RJG_04 | ecosystem: Host-associated > Mammals > Digestive system > Stomach > Rumen | place: Canada: Alberta... | reverse complement strand
TTGTATAAAGGTTGTACATACGATGGTTTGGACTTAATGTTTTGAACACCACTAAGTTACTAAAAATCAGCGATATGTGCAACTTTTTACTCATATTTATCAACTTAAATTAATTCCGCCAACGGGTAATACAAATACTTTTTTCATGATATAATTGTTTGAAATTTTCAAAAACCTTTGCGACTGCAAAGGTATAAAAAATATTTGGAATGTGCAAATTTATTTGCAATTTGTATGAGAATTCACATTGTGGGAACAATTCAGGTACAAAAAAACGCCTGCAGAAGCAGACGTCTTTTATTATGTCCTCCGGTTTAACGTCTCAGAGCGACGGTATTGGTTTTCTTTATTTTAAACTATTTCCCCTTAATAGCTTTCTTTTGTTCACTAATCAAACGTCTTTCTACTTTTTTTATGTCTTCTGCGGGTGGAAGATTTTCCGGAATAATTCCTCGTTGTACCAACATGCTGCGAACAGCTGCGTTGTTCTCAATATGTTCCTTCTCAATATTAGTACTGCCTCGTAGATCTTTTGTCTGAATATTAACGCTTGTCATCTCGGCTGCAAAATCCTTGGCCTTAATACTTATCGTCGGCAGGAAATCCGCTACAGGTCGACTTGCCGGAACACCCATGCGCAATTTCAATTGATTAGTACTCAATCTAAATAAAGCTTGATCACCTTTTGAACGGATTAAGGCAAAATCTTGATTACTAACTCCGCGCTCATACATAACGCCGGAGAGTTTCTTCTCTGTTTCTTGTAATTTGATTCTGGCTTTTACACGTTCCGTTTCTAAAATACGCTGTTCTACCAACTCAGCGCGTCGAGTCTGGATGGCAAAATATGTTTGTGCAAAAGCAATTTGTGGCTTTCGTGGATCACCGTTTTGTGCTACAAGATAACAAGCATAGCGTGTAAGAAGAATGTCATCTATTTGTTTTTCAGCACCTTTAGGCATTGGTATCGTTTTGCTGACGTCAGCAAAATGATCGGATTCCTTTTGCTCCGCATTTCTACATGCTTCACGTGCCTTATCAATCGCATTAACAAAATTACGCCATTGAGTATACCCCAATAAAGGACATAACTCACGCGCGCTCCAGCACTCAACTCCTTCAATATTGACTGCCGCGGCTTCGAATTGCGAAAACAATGCTTGTATTTCTTCTGATTTCATACTAATTCACTTTTCGAGTGCAAAGGTACACAAAAAATTTGACATACACAAGAAAAAAGTCAAAATATTTGCATATGTGCAAAAAAAGCAGTACCTTTGTCGCCGTTTATGGAACAGAACCGATACGATAAAACGGATTTGCAGGAAGCGCTGCGTGTGTTGCGCGCCGGAGGCATCATCGTCTATCCCACGGATACCGTTTGGGGTATAGGATGTGATGCAACGAACGCAGAAGCTGTCGCTAAAATATATGCGCTCAAGCAACGCGAGGACTCCAAATCCATGCTCGTCCTATTGGATAGCCCGGCGAAATTGAACTACTACATCGCCGACATTCCGGATTCCGCTTGGGCACTGCTGGAATGTTGTAATGATGAGAATGATGGGAATGATGCAAATGATGGAATGATGAAGCCCCTGACGATCATTTATCCGAATGCCCGCAATTTGGCGCCGAATTTGGTTGCTGAAGACGGCTCAATTGGTATTCGCATTACCGGCGAACCCTTTTCTAAGGCCTTGTGTGAACAGTTACGGCATCCTATTGTTTCTACATCCGCTAACATCAGCGGACATCCGACAGCGCATTTCTTTCATGAGATAGAGCAAGCCATTTTAGACGGAGCAGACTACGTCTGTCAATTCCGTCGGAACGATGACTGTCCGCACGAACCCAGTAGCATCATAAAAATCAACAACGACGGCTCATTTAAAATCATTCGCCCATGACCCTCCGGAGAAGACAACAAATATGGTATATCCTGGCCGACCTCATCAGTAGTGAACTGGTTTGGTTGTGTTTTCTGGCTTTCCGTTGGATGGTCTATGACGGACGGGTTGAGTCGCTGAAAGAAGTACTGGTACCGGCATTCAATTTCTGGCCTCCGCTGATTGTCTATCCCATTGTTTGTATGGGTATCTATTACCTGTCCGGATACTATCTGCGGCCCTTCCAAAAACCCTTATGGCGGGAGTTCTTGCGCACCTTTTTCAGCGCATTAATCATTTCACTGCTTTTCTTCTTTATCATCATAATAGATGATGTAGTAGTCGATTACCATCGTTATTGGGGCTCTTTAGGCGTCTTATTTGCACTTCAATTTGTACTCAGTTATATTCCCCGTCTGACGATTACCCTACTTTCCCGTCGCCGCGGAGTACTTCGTACAAAGACCATACACTCGATAGAAGAGGCTGAAGGGCTCGTGGCAGGAGAACAAGACGAAGTGATTATTGACCTTCCCAAAGGCTATACGGATCGCGATTTATACATGCTCATCGCGCGCTTATACCCGCTTTCCTGCGAGATTAGTATGGTACCGCGCGTATACGACATGCTCACAGGTGCGGCACGAATCGGTCAACTCGATCGCCCCTCGCTGATCCGTATTACGGATTATCATATGACCGATGCGGAACTATGCATCAAACGAGCTTTCGATATTGTCGCCTCAGCGCTTGGACTCATCCTCCTCTCGCCGCTTTTTGCTTTGATTGCACTGCAAGTCAAACTATCCTCCCGTGGACCTGTATTCTATAGCCAAGAGCGCATCGGTCTTTACGGCCTGCCATTCCGTATCTATAAGTTCCGCACGATGATAGACCATGCCGAAGAAGCGGGACTTCCGCAATTGACGCACGATAACGACCCGCGTATCACGAAGGTCGGGCATTGGCTGCGTAAGTACCGTTTCGATGAACTGCCGCAGTTATGGAATATCCTTCGGGGAGATATGTCTATTGTAGGCCCAAGACCGGAAAGACCCTTCTTCATCGAGCAAATTATGAAGGAAGCACCTTATTACTGCCTCTTGTATAAAGTGCGCCCGGGACTCACCAGTTGGGGACCGATTCGCGTCGGTTATACCGATACTACCGAGAAGATGATCGAACGACTTAACTGCGATATCGTGTACGTGGAGAATATGTCGCTCCTTCTCGATTTGAAAATCCTGTTTTTTACTACCGGCGTCATCATTAGAGGAAAAGGGAAGTAGATTGGTGATTGGTAATTGGTAATTGGTGATTGGTAATTAATTATGACTTACGATGAGAAAATAGAAAAGGCGGAGACTATCATTTCGCAATTGGAGCAAGCGGAGGCCATCAGTATGGATGTATACAAAAAACTGGCAGCCGAAGCTACCAGTCTTTTGAAACAATGCAAGGATGAATTAACTGCAATTAACGCAGATAATTCGCCCACTTAGTATTCCGCATATCACCGCTCTTCAAGAACTCCTCATGCATTGCAAACGCAAGCGAGAGGTTGTGTTGCGTCTGTCCGTGTTTAGCGAACTTCAGATAGTCGCGTAACATCTCGCGATATTCCGGAGCCACACAATTATTGATGATCTCTTCAGCGCGTTGACGCGGACTCTTGCCACGCAAATCTGCTACACCCTGCTCAGTCACGATCACTTTGACAGAGTGCTCGGAGTGATCGAGGTGGGTAACCATCGGTACGATCGACGAGATCGCGCCGTTCTTAGCCGTTGAAGCGGTAGTAAAGATGCTGAGGTACGAGTTACGGGCGAAATCGCCTGAACCACCGATACCATTCATCATCTTCGTGCCGCACACGTGCGTCGAGTTGACGTTGCCGTAGATATCCGCCTCGAGAGCGGTATTGATAGCGATGATACCGAGACGACGTGCTACTTCCGGGCTGTTGGATGTCTCCTGCGGACGAAGCAAAAGTTTGTCGCGGTAGAAATCAAGGTCTGCGAGCACTTCCGCCATCTTGCTCTCCACGAGACGCAGCGAGCAGCCGGAAGCGAACTTACAATGACCGGCTTTGATCAGATCTACCACACTATCCTGGATCACCTCGGAGTACATCTCAAATGGTGGGATATGCGGGTTCTTACCGAGTTCGCCGAGGACAGCGTTAGCAACGTTGCCCACTCCACTCTGGATCGGCAGGAAAGAAGCAGGAATACGTCCGGCTTTCATCTCAGCCTCAAGGAAAGCAGCTACGTTAGCACCTATCTTCGCAGTTGTCTCATCCACCGGTGTGAAAGCAGCAATCTCATTCGGACGGTTGGTCTTCACAACGGCAGCAATCTTCGCGGGATCAACCTTCAGATGGTCGGAGCCGCAGCGGTCAGAGGGTTTGTAGATCGGTATCTCGCGGCGGCAAGGCGGGTCGAGCGGCTCATAGAGATCGTGCATGCCGCGCATAGAAGCGGGGAACATCTCATTGAGCTCCACGATGATCTTATCTGCCATGCGACAAATGGTCGGCATAATACCGATACCTGCAGCAGGTACGATCGTACCGTCTTCGCCTACGTACGAAGCCTCGATGATGGCCCAATTAGGTTTGGGCAGGAAGCCGTAACGCAGGTCTTGCGGCATGTGGCTGAGGTGCATGTCGAAATAGTGGGTACCTTCGGCATTGATCTCGTCGCGCATGGACTTGTTCGATTGGTACGGCGTACGGAACTCAACAGCGTGAGCACGTGCGAGCGCGCCGTCACAGCTGTCGCCCATGGACGCACCTGTCTCCAGTCCTACACGGAAAGGAATTCCCTGCTCATGCAGTTTCTCTGCACGCTGTGCGAGGGCAAAAGGAACGGCCTTGGGCACTCCGGTAGCCGTGAAGCCACCCATACCCAAGACGTCACCATGTTGAATCAATTCAGCCGCTTCTTCAGCGGTCATAAATGGTAAGGCCATTTTATGATTTCAAATTTATGATTTACTCTGCTTTGCCGTCAGAACCGAGCACGTCAATAATTTTGTGCTTGTACAGGTCCTCCATGAAGTCACGAGCTAGGCCGCAGTATTTACGCGGATCGAACTCACCCGGTTTCTCGGTGAGGACCTTACGAACAGCAGCGGTGAAAGCAAGACGGCTATCAGAGTCGATGTTGATCTTGCAAACAGCGCTCTTAGCAGCTTTGCGGAGTTGCTCCTCCGGAATACCGATAGCATCAGGCAACTTGCCGCCGAGGGAGTTGATCATATCTACATACTCCTGCGGAACGGAAGACGAACCGTGCAGCACGATCGGGAAGCCCGGGAGTTGCTCCATTACAGCGTCGAGCACGTCGAATGCCAATGGAGGCGGAACGAGTTTACCGGTCTTCGGGTCACGTGTACACTGCTCCGGCGTGAACTTATATGCACCGTGGCTGGTACCGATCGAGATAGCGAGGCTATCACAACCCGAACGGGTAGCGAAATCAACTACCTCTTCCGGCTTCGTATAGTGGCTAACGGCAGACGAAACTTCGTCCTCAACACCTGCCAATACACCGAGCTCAGCCTCTACGGTAACATCATACTTGTGTGCGTACTCAACCACTTTCTTCGTCAGGGCGATGTTCTCTTCGTACGGAAGGGAAGAAGCATCGATCATCACGCTCGAGAAGCCGAAGTCCACGCAAGACTTGCAGAGTTCGAAGCTATCTCCGTGGTCGAGGTGCAGCACGATCTGCGGGTGCTCCCAACCGAGTTCTTTTGCGTACTCAACAGCACCCTGTGCCATGTAACGAAGCAGGGTCTGATTAGCGTAGTTACGCGCACCTTTCGATACCTGCAGAATAACCGGACTCTTGGTCTCAGCAGCTGCTTTGATGATAGCCTGCAACTGCTCCATGTTGTTGAAGTTGAATGCCGGGATAGCATAGCCTCCTTTGATTGCCTTGGCAAACATCTCACGGGTGTTTACCAAACCTAATTCCTTGTAACTTACCATAGTTTTACTAAAATTTATGAATTATAATTGATTTTTTGTGAGTTTTTATTCTCTCCAGAACTTAGCAGCGTGATGACCCTTAATCAACAAGTGGTGGTTTGCGATCGGCGAAGTCATGAAGTACTGACTTACGATTGGAGTCGTTTGAATCCAAGCCTGCGTACGGCAGAGGTTCTGCTCATACTGACAACGTGTCAAGGTCACATTAACCGCCAACAGACGTTTCAGATCACCGCTTAACTTAACCAAAGTATAATCGCCAGCAGGCAGATCACCATGAATAGCCACACCAATACCCGACTCAAAATGCGTCGTGTATTCGTGCTTCTCGGTCATATTCAACGGAATCGTACAGTGAGCAATCAGAATCTGACCATCCGGTTGAATACGAGCCGGATTGACCATAAAGCCCGTTTCACCCGTCAGTTTCTTACAAGCCATCATGGTCAGCAATACCGGGATATCACCCTCGCAACCTGCCGGAATACCTTCGTCATTCAACTTACTCATGGCGATACATCCGGTGTTCTTTACGGTGGTTAACAAATCGAAGCAGCGCAGCGTCACACCATCCAGTTTGTATTTAGCAATCAGCTCTTTTACGCGATCATAGATAGCCAATGCACCCGGCATACCCGGATCAACCTCGCCTAAACTGCTTACTTCCTCAATGGGTATGTCCACTAACTCAATGTTCATTTCTTTGAGCACCTGCTTGTAATCCACCTGAGAAGCAATCAACCAATCAGACGGTTTACCGATAATACCCAAGCGCTGTTTCTTTTCGTTTTTGAGCACTTTCTCCAGCGGCGTACGTGTCAACGAGTCGGTCTCACTTACATCCGGGAAAACGGTATCTTTCGCATGCGTCATTACTTTCGCAATACCATTGCGTTGACGAATGAAACTCAAGATCTCAAAAGCCGCAGCCAAAGAGTTGCTATAACCGCTTACCAGCAGGTAAACAGGACGCTTCAGGTCGATCTTCTTCTGCTTAACAAGGTCCACAAACTGCGCCTCGGTACCACCGGTTAATACGGCAACAACTTGATTTTCTTCAATAAATGTGTCCGATACCTTAAACGGCATTGGAGAAGTCTCCGTGTGGAGCTCTGAACATAATTTGTGTAACATGGTCGTAATATTTTATAGGGTTCTTTTAGGCATAGTATGCAAATTCGCTGCAAAGATACACAAAAAAATTGATATATGCAAAAAAAAATGGAACTTTTTTAGTTTGAATAAAAAAAATCACTTTTCTACACGGAAAGTGTAGTGTTTTTGGCCTAAGTAAGAGATAACAACTGTGATGATGGTGATAAGCATCTTGGATGGTGTTGGATACCAACCCAGTACATCGACACAGAGTTTAAGACCGAAGTAATTGATAGCCAGATTAACAGCTACGATCAAGATATAACGCGACAATTGTCGCCAACCGTTGAGACGCGAAGCGGTAAACGTGACATATTTCTGCAACCAGAAACCGGTTAGCAGGGTTATTGGGAAAACGATACAGAGCGTAGCGATATGAGGCGTGAGACAGAGTTGAAAGTTGAAAGTTGAAAGTTGAAAGTAAACCAAGTCATGCCCGATGACGAAGTTGTAGATTAAGAAATAGAGCACCCAGTCGAGAACAAGGTTTCCTCCTCCGCAAGCGGCATACCGAAACAGCTGCTCCGATATCCATTTGGAGAAGGGACGATAGAAAAAATCGATGATTTTTGTTATTATTTGCGCCAATTTACGCATTTTTTGTAAAAAAATTGTTATTTTTTTGGTCAATTCAAAAAAAAGTACTACCTTTGCAGCCGCAAAGGAGTTAGCCACTCCGTTTTTTGCGTGCTATACAAATCGGGTGCAAAGGTACTATAAATATTTGAAACACGCAAATATTTTTAACTAAAAGTAATAATTTATGGACGATTATCACTCGGAGAATGCAACAAGTACGTGCCAAAAAATTTTTGGGACAGCACTTCTTGACCGACCTAAACGTCGCCCAAAGAATAGCTGAAACCCTCACCTCGGGCCGAACGATAGAAATCGGCCCGGGTATGGGTGTTCTTACTCAATTTTTACTTAAAAATCCTTCTATCCAGCTCACGGCAATCGAAATTGACCGCGAGTCTGTTGCCTATCTCAAAGATTGGTATCCTGAATTGGATCTGATTGAAGGGGATTTCTTAAAACTGGACCTTAACACCCTTATTCCCGAAGGAGAATTTAATGTAATTGGAAATTATCCGTATAATATCTCCTCCCAAATTTTCTTCAAAGTACTCGATTATAAAGACCGTATTCCTGTTTGCTCCGGTATGATTCAGAAAGAAGTAGCTGAGCGGCTCGCTTCCAAACCGGGTAAAAAAGCGTACGGTATCTTATCCGTCTTATTACAAGCCTATTACGATATAGAATATCTGTTCACAGTGGATGAACACGTTTTTAATCCTCCTCCTAAAGTAAAATCGGCTGTCATCCGCATGACGCGCAACAAACGACGACGGTTGGACTGCGATGAGGCGCTTTTTAAAACGGTTGTGAAAACGGCCTTTAACCAGCGACGAAAACAGATGCGCAATTCTCTTCAACAGCTGGTAGGAAAGGGAAATCCCATCCTCGAAGAAGAGATTTTTACCAAGCGCCCTGAACAGCTGACAGTAGAACAATTTGTTGAACTTACTATAATGATTGAACAACATGTCTGAAATCAAAATATTCTATAAAGAGAAGGAGAAAATCAAAGTAGCACGCTCTATCTCCGCGCTCAAAGAACTCGATAAGAAAGATATTATCTGGATCGACCTGCTCGATGTGAGCGATAAAACAGAGGATACCTTGGAGGGTTTTCTGAAGATAGAGATCCAGGAAGATGAGGAGATGGAAGAGATCGAGATGTCGTCACGTTATATTCAAACGGACGACTCTATCGTTGCTAACTCAAACTTCCTGAAGAATAACTTCGAGATGGAGCCAGTTAACTTCATTATCAAGAATGGTATTCTCGTTTCTATCCGAGATAATGAATTGGATTCCTTTAACGAGACTTTTAAGAAGGTGTTCGTTAATACCCGAAATTTCCCAACAGGATATCACGTGTTAGTAGCCTTGTTCGAAACACGTGTAGAAAAGGATGCCGACTTGATTGAGGATACTACGGATCTGATTACCTTGCTTTCTCAACAAATCAATGCAGAGAGCGATCACGTAGATGAAGATTTGCTCGTTCAAATCAAGGACTTACAGGAAAAAGTGACCATCATCCGTCAGAATATTATGGATAAACAACGCGTGATTTCAAATATCTTGAAATGCGATTTCTTCCCGGAAGAACTCTATCCGCGTTTGACGATGATTATTAAGGATATCAATTCGCTCTTCGATTACACCCGTTTCGGTTTTGACCGTCTGGACTACCTCCAGGATACCTTCCTCGGTTTGGTAAACATCGAGCAGAATAAGATCATTAAGATATTTACGGTCATCAATATCATCTTCCTGCCGCCTACATTGATTGGTAGTTTATATGGTATGAACTTTGATTTTATGCCTGAACTGCATTGGCAATACGGTTATGTTTGGGCATTAGGATTGATGATATTCTCGGTTGTACTTATCTTGCTTATTTTCAAACTGAAAAAATGGTTATAAACAACTTGTTAACAACCTTCAGTTCCACAATTTGATAACTTGTTCCACATCACACTTATCAAAAAATTTAACAATCAATATATCCACTCAAATTACATCTAACTCGTTGATATCGAGCATTTTTGCATCTTTATTAACATTTTCAACAAATTATTATATTCATGGATTTTAAAAATAAAGAATATATAGATAAAATTAAGAGTTTAGCGAAGCAGAAAAATGCCGTTATTTTTGCTCACTATTATACCAGACCGGAAATACAAGAAATAGCTGATTTCATCGGAGATTCTCTCGCACTCGCGCAACAAGCTACGCGCGTACAAGCGGATATATTAGTAATGTGCGGTGTGCATTTTATGGGCGAGACAATGAAAATTCTCTGTCCGGATAAAAAAGTCCTTATTCCGGATATGAATGCAGGCTGTTCACTCGCCGATAGTTGCAAAGCAGAAGACTTAGCTGCTTTCAAAGCGCAACATCCCGATCATATGGTCGTAAGTTATGTAAATACTTCGGCAGATGTAAAAGCGCTAACGGATGTGGTAGTTACTTCTTCGAATGCCAAGAAGATAGTGGATCAGTTACCCAAGGATGCAAAGATTATCTTTGGTCCCGATCATAACTTGGGTTCTTATATCAATTCTGTTACCGGACGTAATATGTTGCTTTGGAATGGTGCCTGCCATGTGCATAGCCGTTTCTCCTTGGAAGCGCTATTGCAACTCAAAGCCGCTAATCCGGGCGTAGAAGTGTTGGCTCATCCGGAATGCAAAGCACCTATTTTGGCGCAGAGTGACGTGATCGGTTCGACCAAGGCGCTGCTTGAGCATACCATTCAATCGTCCGCCAAACGGTTTATTATTGCTACGGAAAGCGGTATCCTGTTTGAGATGCAGCGTGCGTGTCCGGATAAAGAGTTTATTCCTGTTCCTCCTGAAGTAACAGAAGGTATTGGCTGTTCATGCAATGAATGCGAGTATATGCGTATGAATACGCTTGAGAAAGTGTATAATTGTCTCTTGAACGAAAGTCCGGAAATGCAGGTACCTCAAGAAATAGCTGAAAAAGCGATTTCTTCTATTCAACGGATGCTCGCGATGAGTTAAGTCTTGTAAATGGCACAAGTACAAGACAAAAATAGGCTTTATGCGTTCTTGCGTCCGTATGTGGATTGGATGTTCAGACGTTCGTATCGACGGATTCAATACGTAGGAAAAGAGAATATTCCTACAGATGGCACCGTTATTTTTTCGCCTAATCACTCCAATGCACTTTGCGATGCGATGGCTATTCTAACCATCAATTCGTCTCGTAAAGTGTTTGTAGCACGTGCGGATATATTCAAAAATCCGCGTCAAGCGAAGATTCTCAATTGGCTTAAGATCATGCCTATCAACCGGATACGGGACGGCGTGGATGAAGTGATGCATAATGATGAGACGATTCATAATGCTGTCTTAACCTTGCGGGACGGGGTACCCTTCTGTATCCTTCCGGAAGGCACACACCGACCCAAACATTCCCTTCTGCCGCTGCGTAAGGGTATTTTCCGAATTGCTTTGCGTGCAAATGAGTTATTTGGGCAGGATAAACCGGTTTATATCGTACCGGTAGGTTTGGAATACGGCGATTATTATCATTTATGGGATGATCTGACGGTTAACATCGGTAAACCGATTAATGTAGCGCAATTTGTACAGGATCATCCGGATCTCGATTATCCGCAACTCATAATGGCATTACGGGAAGAATTAACGCTTCGTATGCGTGAACTGATCTTATGGGTACCCGATGACGAGAATTATGAACAGAATATAGCAAAGCTGCAGAGCGATCCTCCGGCTCCCTTTAACCGGTTTAAGAAACGGACCTTACCGCCCGCATTAGTTGTGCCGCTGTTGGTGCTGCTGTTGCCGCTTTTTGTTCTCAGTGCCGCACTTACCCTGCCTTTATGGCTTGGGGTCCTTTTTATCCGTCATAAAGTAGCGGACAGGGCGTTTCATAACTCTATCCAGTATGTATGGCAATTGCTATGTCTGACATTAAGCTTGTGTCTGCCATTGCCGTTTTGGATGTTTGTGCAGGAATACATGTATCAGATACGAACATTAAAAACAAAATAATATATGATGCGAGTTTATCTTATTATTGCCTTATATGTACTCATTCCGGTAGTAATTATAGAACTTTTTAAGCGTTTCAACTGGATGAAGAAAATTGGTACGGTTGTAGCCGCTTATGCCATCGGAATTCTCTTTGCCTTAACGGGCTTTGTGCATTTTGAGGCAGGTACAGAGGCGGCAGTTACTTTCTCGAAGCTGCAGTCCACCTTGATGTCGGTTACAGTACCGCTGGCTATTCCGTTGATGTTGTTCAACTGCGATTTCCGTTTATGGACGAAGGCGCTGCCGAAGACGATATGGTCGCTTGTAGGCGGTATCGCTGCGGTGTTGATAGCGGTGGTATCGGGTTATTTCATCTTCCGCACTCCGGAAATTTCGGAGTTTAACAAAGTGGCGGCAATGATGACGGGTATCTATACGGGCGGCACGATGAACTTCAATGCCCTCGGTGCCTCGTTAGGTGTAGATAAGACCCTCATGGCTATCGTACTTGCTTTCGAGATGGTACTGACGACGCCGTATATCTTCTTCATCATCGGCGGAGGATATAAGGTCTTTCGGAAGATACTTCCTTATAATGATGTTACTCGCCGTGGTCGAACGGACGAGGAGGTAGCGTCCAAGGATGTAGAGAACTACGGAGGTATGTTTGCTAAGGAGAACGTAGGGGGTATGTTTGCCGGTCTGGGTCTGAGTGTTCTTTTTCTTGCTATCGGCGCGGGCCTGGCCTTGCTCATCACGGGTACGTTGAATGAACTGGTGGTGATTTTAACGATCACTACCCTGTCTATCATCGCCTCGTTCTTCAAGAAAGTGCGTGAACTGCCCAAGACCTTTGAGTTAGGGATGTTCTTCATCCTCATTTTCTCTGTCATTGTGGCTTCGCTCTTTGATATCCATAGCGTGAACGGTGGTTCGATGATAATCGGTATGTTTGTAGCGTGGGTGATGGTTAGTACGGCAGTGTTGCATCTGCTCTTCTGCCGTGTGGCGCATGTGAGTGGTGACCTGTTCTGCGTGAGTCAGGTTGCTTTGCTCTGTTCGCCTCCGTTCGTTCCGCCTGTAGTAGGTGCGATGCAGAATAAAAAAGTACTCATCTCCGGTATTGTAATCGGACTCGTCGGTTATGCCATCGGAACCTACCTCGGCGTGCTGATTGCGTTTGTCTTACCTTAAAAACACCTTTGACATGAAAAATGTAGTTAATCGTGCCCTTGTGGCTAAGAAAAGATATATTTTTTTGCTTTTGGCACTTCTGTTGCTTCTTCCGGCTGCAGCCAAAAAGAAAGACCCGAAACCGCAGGAAGTGGATTCGCTGGGACGGAAGATCAAAACCGGTTGGAACTTCGGTATTCTTCCTTCTATCGCCTATGATGCGGACTATGGTTTTCAGGGAGGTGTGCTGACTAACGTCTATTACTATGGCGATGGTTCGCAATACCCCGAGTATATCCATTCGATTTACGTGGAGGCTGCGTACACAACAAAACACCATGGTATTTTCCGCGTTAACTACGACTCGAAGTACCTCATTCCGGGCTATCGTCTGACTCTCGATGCTACCTATCTGCCTGATGCCATGTGTGACTTCTACGGATTCAATGGCTTTCAGTCCAAATACAACTACTCTTGGCATAATTGGAGTAAGAAAGCCGCTGATCCGCAATTTGTCATCGATCATCCGGAATATATGGATTATCGCACCCGTGTGTTCTATAAATATAAACGAGATCTTATCCGCGTGGCGGGAGATATCGAAGGAACGATCTACAAAGACCTTAAATGGAATGCCGGTCTTGGCGTATTAGGCTATCTCATCGACGACTGCGATATCAATATGCTTAACGGAAAACGCGAGTATGATCCGACAAAGGCAAATTGGGAGCAGAAAGCGCTGAACCCGAATGAAGAACTTCTCTACGACAAGTATAAGACATGGGGACTGATTGGTGCAGATGAGATGAAAGGCGGTTGGCATCCGTATGTTCGCGCAGGTATTACGTACGACACGCGCGATAAACGACAGGGACCGAACAAAGGTATCTATGCCGATGCCTTCTTCACCTATTCTGCGGCCTTTAATGCAACCTATGGACAACAAGCTGCGGCTGGTTATAACCATCTGCAGTTCAATGCCACTTTCCGTCATTATGTACCTTGTTACTACGACAAAAACGGCATCAACCGCATCACTTTTGCCTATCGTATCGGAATCCAAAACAATATTGCCGGTCGTTCGCCGTTCTACATGAATAATTACATGAATACGCTCTTTATCCAGCGCGTGTATTATGAAGGACTTGGAGGAGGTAACTCCATCCGGGGTATGATGGCGAACCGTATCTTAGCAAATGGTTTTGCGTTTGCGAATATCGAATTCCGATTCAGAGTAGTCAATTTCGATATCAAACGCCAACATTTCTTTATCGGTCTGAACCCCTTCTTCGATATGGGTGTTATTACGCAACCCTATAATCTCGACCAACTCGTGGAGCGACATACGAATGGTGCCTACACTACACTTAAAGCCAGTGTGGCAGCAGCAGGAGATAACTATAGCGATTACTTCGTTGATACTCCCAGCAACGTCTATATGCCGCATATGACAGCCGGTATCGGACTCAAGATCGGTATGAATGAGAACTTTGTTCTCTCGGCGGATTGGGGTATGCCGATCAATAAGCAGGATAACGGTAAGTACGCCAATTTCTACGTCAAAATGGGATATCTGTTCTAAGCAAAGAAGATCGAAAAATCGTCACTTAGAGGTATTCCCAATAGGCGGAAGTGACCTGGGCTGAGATATCCCATCTGCTGAAACTCCATCGCCATGTGACTCAGATCATAGTACCCGTGTGCCAGAGCGATGGACATCAGGTCAATCGGTTTTCCCGCTGCGGCTATCTGCTGCATATGCTGTATTGTCTTGTGGAAACGTCTCAGTCGTACAAACTGCTTCGGCGGAATACCTACATACATACGGAACACGCGCAAGAACTGTCGTTCTCCCAAGCAGGCTATACTGGCCATCTCGGCTGCCGTGATATTCCCTTTTGCTGCATCGCAAGCTGCAATAACTTTGCTAAGACGCGTATAGTTAAGATCCTCTTTATGCGGTAAATGCCCCAAAAAGAACGCGTCCAGCAGCATCGCTATCTCTTCCGCTTTCTCTACGCGCTTGAAGATCGAATCCAGTTGCAGCAAGCCTTCGTCTCCGTATTCTTTGGCAGTCAATACCTTTCCGGCTAACTGCTGCAGGTCGATACCTAACAAGGCATACATACCTCCTGGTTCAAAATCCATCAGCATACCTTCAAACCAACCGCTTACGGTCGTCAAACCAATCGTCTTCTGATTAGCCCCCACGATGGTCAAACCGTCCGATTCCACTCCGCTGAAATCCGCTACTACGTTCCGCATGAAGATAAAACTGCCATAGTTCGGTAGCAGCGGTTGTACGTGCTTACCGTTCACAAACCGCGGGTCGTCCGAAGGAGGAGTCATCGTGTCTGTGGAACCTTCCGCGCGCACGAACACATAACGCGTGATGTACGGCCGTAAAGCCTCAGTCGGTTGGATGATTTGAAAAAGCATATTTAGAATAAGGTCAGTTGTCGGTTCTCGAAAATCTTATAGCCCACTTCGCAGTTGATGCACTCATGATGCTGGCAGTAGTTCTGATAGAGATGCAGTAGTGCCTGCGTATCTGCCGCATTCTTTACTTCCTGTCCCAACACCCGCCATTGACGAACAATCGTGTTATTTTCTGCCGGTATCTTCTCCATTAGACGCAGCGCCTGTTCCGCCTTAACCGGGTTGTTTTGATGCAATGCATATGCGTATTTATAGGGGATAACGGTATTTATCAACAGGATATCAACACTACTCTTCCCTATTTGTGGAACGGCAAACAGCACTTCCAGTTCCTTCAAGTCATCCGTATCCAAAATCTTACTCAACAGATTCTCTGACTGATGCATGAGCTGCGCAAACTGCCGGATCCGTAACTCCGGACTGTTCTGAGGCCTCAACCGTGCATGTTTCCATATACTGCCCTCCAGGGGTGTCAAACCGAACTTAACCCGCAGAAAATCATATTCTTTCTGCATCTCCGGTTCTTGCACTAAGCCTGCCTGCCCTAACAGCAGAGCAGTTAGTTGAAACAGACTGTTCCTATGTTTCTGCAGACAAGAGAGCGGAGTGTTAATGGCCAGTTCCTCAAACGGTACACTATTCGTATGGAACCCGAAGTTACGTGCCATAGAGATATACAACGCGTGTTCCCAACTGCCTTTCGTGATCTCTAAGAGTCGCGTAATAGATGCCCGTTTGCATTCCAGACGTTTCCGCAAAAGCGTTTTGCGCCAACCCTCTGTCAGCAATCGCGGATCGTGCAATAACTGCTCCGCACAACCGATTCGGGCGATGGCACTGTCCATCTTTTGTGCAGACTCAAAAAGGGCACTCAGGTAGTCTTTATCACTCGGGTAGTTCAACTCGCATTGCGGTACTAACTCTCCACGGGAGTTATAAACAGGCTTGTCAGCCGTGCGAACGACGTGTAAGATAATATTGTCGTACGCCTTGTCGAGGTGGTGATGATGTTTGGTCCAGTCGCTTGCGTATACATGGATCTCTATATTTCCCACCCACTCATGACCGTCTATCCGAATCCGTGCATGGCTGTAGTCCGGTCCTGCATCGCGGTTGTGCTCACCTACAGATACGATTTCCACCGACTTTCCGTCCGTGGTGCGTTGTTCATATCCCGCCCAGAGGCATTTCTCCCAAATATAATGCAGAACTATTTCAGGCATAAAGGATTAATTTTCGCTGCAAAGGTACGAAAATATTTGCATATCTGCAAAAAAAGCAGTAATTTTGTAAACTTTTTTGCTGAAAGCTGATAGCTGAAGGCTTAAAACTTATTTTATGTTCAAAACTATTCTTAAACAACAAGGAATCCGTTTCCGTCGGTTCTGCCACAAGGCTTATGCAGCCTTTTGTTCGCTTCACCGGGAGGTGACTATCGGACGTGTGGCAGCGTATATGACGGATTTGGAGATGCTTAAAAGCGGTAAGTCTGTAGCTGTTTCGGCATTATTGCTTTTCTCAGGCATCGCTGCGGTGGAAGCCGATGAAGGTGTTCCGAAGGATTCCGTTCCATTAGAAGACCAACAACTTAGTCTTCAGGAGGTGTTGGTCGTTTCTCACAAAGCTGAGGTTAATTCGGAAGCGTACCGGTTGATTACACAGGTCTCGCAGGCCGAGATAGAGGCGTTGCCGATTCAGACGGTAGCGGATATTTTGCAATATCTGCCGGGCGTTGATGTTCGTACGCGAGGCGCTAACGGCGCGCAAGCCGACATCAGTATGCGCGGCGGTACGTTCGATCAGGTGTTAGTGCTGCTGAACGAGGTTCCGCTAAGTGATTTTCACACGGGGCATTATGCGCTGAATATCCCTGTTTCTACGGAGATGATTGAGCGAATCGAAGTGCTGCAAGGTACTTCTGCCAACCTGCATGGCGCTTTCTCCGGAGCAATCAATATTGTTACTAAGACAACCCTACCCCAGCCCTCCCCACAAGGGAGGGAGCATGATCTTGCCCTAAAACTGACAGCCGGCATGAATGGCTTAGTTAATCCGGAAATTGCGGCTACTTTAGCAATCCCTAATAAGAACTCCCTCCCTTGTGGGGAGGGTCGGGGTGGGGTTATCAACCTCTCTGCCGAATACAGCCGTGCAGAAGGGTACTATGCACCCCGGCCGACGGAAAAAGAAGCTACGGCGTGCCGGAACTCGGATTTTCAATTAGCGAATATCTATTTCCAGACCCGTTGGAGAGGATTGGATGTGCAGGCCGGCGCGCAATGGAAAGATGCAGGACTGGGAATGGGTTATGGTTTTGGTTCGCAGGATCAGTTTGACGCCACCAGAACGGCTTTTGCTTCCGGCAGATACGAGCACCGATGGGGCGCTTGGAGGTTAGATGCACAAGCCGCGTATAGAGCTAATTACGACCGTTATGAATGGCATCGCGGTCAGCGACTGTACGGCAATTTCCATTTTGCACAAACAGCCTCAGCGGCACTCTCTGTGCATTATGCTTCGCGTGTCGGAACGACTTCTTTTGGCGTCAGCGTACGGAATGAAAATATGCATTCTACGAATTTAGGAGATACCATCAATCCCGATGGCCAAGTGCCCAATGTGGCGGATTTCCCCTTAGCAGATGTACGCGTCTTGGATCTTGTCAAAGGCGGTAATCGCTTTCATACGAACTACTATGCCGAACAGACTTTCTATTATGCCGGACTTTCCGCTTCGATAGGTATTAACGGCACGTACAACACGCAATTCGGGCATCATTTGGGCGGCGGAGCGAACATCGGCTATGAGTTTAAGAAAGCCGGTACGGTCTATGTGAATGCCAACCGGTCGCTCAGAATGCCGACGTTCACAGACCTGTATTATAATGCCGGCAACCAACTCGGCAACCGCAACCTCAAACCCGAAGAAGCATGGCTGCTCTCCGTCGGGTATAAGTACACGCCTGATTTCGGTAAAAAAGGCAAGTTGAGTTTCTCCGTCGATTGGTACTACCGGTGGGGAAAGAATATCATCGATTGGGTATATGTCCCGACGGATACCAAGCGTCCTTTCCATGCCGAGAACCAGCAACAGGTGAATGCGACAGGTCTTGAACTGTCACTCGCTTACCGGCTGAATGAATGGCTGCGTTGCGTGTCGGTCGATTATGCGTATACGTATCTGGATCTGGATCTCAAAGAAGCCGGTTCGCGGTACTTGGATTACTTGAGCCATAAGTTAGCCATCCATCTGGAGCACGGCATCTATAAAGGCCTGGGTGCTTCATGGACCGTACGTTTTCAGAAACGCGAAGGGCAATATAATAATGCCGAAGGCGAAGTGGCGGATTATCAGCCCGTTTGGCTCCTGGACGGTTCGGTCTATTGGCAAAACAAATACCTGCGTGTTTCTGCGGATTGCACGAACATAACCAACACCCGCTATTACGATTACGGCGGTATCCTGCAGCCCGGCGCATGGGCGAAAATAAGCATCAAAGCGAAACTGTAAGCACTATCGGAAGGTGGTCCGAAAAGCCGTCTTTCTGATACCGAAAACCATTATACGTCCGCTTGGGTTTCAAGTCCAGATATTTCTCATCCGGCTCTTGAATCCAAGCGGCGTTGTATATCTCCGCCCTGCTGAGGCTGTCTAAAGAAGGCGAAGTGTAAAAATGGTCCAGACACGTCCATCGTCCTTGGTATTTGTGTGTGCCATTTGGTCTTTCGACAGGCTCTGTCCCGTTTTGACTTTCTACTATCATTTTGTTTTTCACGCCTCTTATATCTTCTTTCGGTGCACCGTTAAAATCCCCCATAACGATGATTTTCGGGTCTCTAAACGCCAAATAAACGCTGTCTATGGCACCTTGCAGCACCTCTTTCGCTACCCTTCTCTTCCATTCACTCTCTGCTTTCCCGCCTCGTTGACTTGGTAAATGACACACAAAGAAATGAACCGTATCTCGCTTATCGATTTGCGCACATACATAGAGAATATCCCGGGTAATTAACCTTTCACCATTCACCCTTTCACCTTTCACCTTTATCGCCCTTGTGGCGATGGTATCTACTCTACTCTTCTTGTAAATCAGCGCAACATCTATCCCTCGCGCATCAGGGCTTTCGTAATGCACAAAATCATATTCTCCGCGCCGCAGGGTGTAACATAACCGCTTCACAACCATCGCATTCTCAACCTCCTGCAACCCCACTATATCTACCCCATCCCACTCGCCGATATTTGTCAGCACGCGGGCGATATTTTCGACCTTCCGGTAGTACCGCGTATAGCTCCATCGTCTCTCCCCGTCCGGTGTCCATTCACTATCATCTTTCAAACTGTCCCGCTCCGGATAAAAGAGGTTCTCTACATTATAACTGACTACTTTCAATGGCTCCGCAAAAACGACATTAATACCCATCCCTAGTCCAAAACAGACTAACGAGACACTAACGAGAGAGAATCGAATCGGAGTCAAATGCAGGGTATGTACTAGGCGAGTAAGAGTCACATCAATATACTTTGTGCTTTTTTCAAGGCTGTTATAAACGCATCCACATCGGCTTTGTCGTTGTATAATCCGAACGAAACACGCACTGTTCCGGGTACCCCCATCGCATCTATCAACGGTTCTGCACAATGATGTCCGGTACGCACAGCCACACCTTGCTGGTCGAGTAGGGTACCTACATCAAACGGATGAATAGCACCTACATTAAAACTAATCACACCCGCTTTCTTTTGGCCTGCACCGTACACCGTACACCCTGCTTCCAACAGCTGCTCCTCGCAATACTCAGTCAAATCCTTCTCATGTGCCTCAATGGCTTCCCATCCAATCGCTTCGATATATTCAATCGCCCGTTTCAACGCCCAACTGCCCACAAAATTCGGCGTACCTGCTTCGAACTTATACGGTAACTCATTATAGGTCGTTCCGCTCCAACGTACATGGTTGATCATCTCCCCTCCTCCTTCGTGCGGCGGCAGTTTCTCTAACCACTCCCGTTTGCCATAGAGCACTCCGATGCCGGTCGGACCGTACATCTTATGACCCGAAAAAGCCATAAAATCGCAATCCAAAGCCTGCACGTCCACGTGCATATGCGGTACACTCTGCGCTCCGTCTATACAAACCGGCACATTTTTCGCATGCGCCAAACGAATAATCTCCTCTATCGGTTGAATCGTACCTAACACATTGCTCACATGTGCCACACTCACTAATTTTGTCCGAGCGCTCAGAAGCCCCTTAAAAGCCTCTATATCGAGCGATAAATCCTCGCGTAAAGGTATTACTCTTAAAACAGCTTTCTTGCGCTCACAGAGCATTTGCCAAGGTACGATATTCGAATGGTGTTCCAACCCACTCACGATAATCTCATCCCCCTCACCAATAAACGCTTCTCCAAAGGAGAAAGCGAGTGCATTGATACTATCCGTCGTACCCTTCGTGAAAATGATCTCATCGCTACTCTTTGCCCCAATGAAATCCGCCACTTTCTGCCGTGCCTCTTCGTGCTTACTCGTCGCTACTTGACTCAAATGATGCACTCCGCGATGGATATTGCTGTTCCAATGGCTGTATGCCTCCACGATAGCATCCACTACCTGCTGAGGCTTCTGACTCGTCGCCGCATTGTCCAGATACACTAACGGCCGACCGTGAACGGTCTCATTCAATATCGGAAAATCTGCTCTATTCATAGTTATTTTTCAATTCTTGATTTGTTTTGTTTTCTCTCCCAGTACGCACCATCTGATAACAGGAATTCGGCGTATTAGTTCTACTAACAGCGGCGACAACGTAAATACGGCAACCGTAAGCAACACGTACATCGCAACCGGAGGAAGCGTTGTATAAACCTTCATGCTATACCCCAAACCGGAGATGATTATATAGTGAACTACATAGATAGCAAAACTATTGCGGCACATGTAATCTGCAAACTTGGATTTCCGGTCATCAAAGCAGGCAGCGAACCATCCGATCATGGCAAGACACATCAGCCATCCATACACACAATTGAGTGGACTGCTTAGGTACACAGGAGTCGTGTTATCTTCACCGAAGGTAGTGATTAATAATGTTATACCGCTTGCTACGGCGCACACCATCAGTGGTATCCATCCTTTTCGTAATGACGTTAATACATTTTCATGCGAGAAGACGAAGTATCCGCTCAAAAAGAAAAGAAGATAAAAGAATGGTTTGTAACCGTTATAAAGACCATCCAAACTTTCGGGACGAGGGTTCATGATCAGCGTTCGGGTACCTAACCAATACAATACGCCCAACAGGATAATTCCTGCCAAACCCATCTTCCCGCAAAGCGAGTAGAACCTGTCTTGTGCATCAACCTTCCGAACGAGCAGCAAAACCAGACTAAACAACCATAGATTCTGTATAAACCATAATGGTCCCGTACCGCTCAGTGACCACGCCACATACTTAATGATGCCCGGAGTGTCGGCAAGCATGTCTATTCCATTCGTATAACTAAGTGTATGCGTGTTGAAATAACCGGCGATCCATTGAAAAACAAATAATCCTATTGTAGCAGGCACTAATAACTTGCGGGTGCGACTTTTGAACCACTCTTTCTCTGAATGAGCATCCAATGCGTACCGGGCACTGATACCTGCCAGCAAGAACAAAAGAGGCATAAACCAAGGATAGAGTAGATACATGATTCCGTCTTGGTACTGAGGACCTCCGAAACCACCTATTCCGCCTACTACACCTTTGCCGTTATAATAGTAAATAACATGGTAAAAGAGTACCAACAGTACGGTCACCCAACGCAAATTATCTATCCAATGTTTTCGCATGTTTTCTTATGGTTTATAGTAACTTTCTTCCAAAATCTTCTGCGCATCGCCCTCTGCCATCAATTCCTGCAGACTCACATTCTCGTTATGTTCCATAAAACTCTCCACAATCCGCCATCCGAGCCAAATACCGAGTCTGCCGGGGCTGTCTTGCGACACTTCCAAAGTAAACGGACCATCATTCAGATAACTGGATATCACCAGACTCTCGGTCTTGAACAGATCCCGTTTATCCATCACCAAGTGCCATATAGCTCGTTCGTTCTTTACGCACCAATCCCATTGCTCTTTGGTCCAACCCATCACTTCGTATCCCGGTAACTCATCGTAGATCTGTGCTGTCAGATACATGATCTTGCCGCGGTATATCATCTGGTCTAACAAACGGTTCTGTTTACTCGTGTAGAGTAGGGTATGAAACAGGTACGCACTCACCACATCCACCGGAATACACTCCTTGCGCATCGTCTGTTTCTGGTATTCATATACCACCCGGTTATAATACTCATAGTCGCTTCCTAAATACATATCTGCTCCCACGCCGATATACTCGTCCCGGAAGAAGATAGAAGCGTTAAAACCCGAGATGAACAGATAAAGGGTAGGGATCTCTGTTTCCGGATAAAGATATTGTATACGCGAAAAACCCTTATTCAGTTCTTTTTGCAGGTCGCTGATATCCGCAAACAGCTCTTTCTCCCGCTCGTTCGTGTACTTAAACCCGTATAACGTATCGTTCAAAAACTGCGGTAACACCTCTGCCAGATATGCCGTGTCATAAGACGGAATACCCAATACACTCTCCACCCAGTCTTGCATGAACTCCGGATATTCATCATACAGCACCTGAATATCCTGTTTTACCGTCGCTTCATGTACATTCAGCAATGCATTATCGAAACGCACGATTTCCACTTCCTGCGTCGCAATATCCTTCGGCCAATACGTCCGTCCCTTCTGACATCCCGTCAGTACCAAACAACTAAGCAGTATGTATATGATTTTTTTCATGTCTTACTTAATTTTTCCATCTACGATTTCTATCGTCCGATCGGCTATCCCTGCTAACTCTTTATCATGCGTGACCAGCAATATCGTCTGTCCGTATTCCTTGCGCAATTGCAGCAACAGCGCACTTAACTCTTTCTTGTTCTGCGTGTCCAGACTACCGGTCGGTTCATCCGCCAGAATGATATCCGGTGCCATCATCAACGCTCTCGCTGCGGCTACACGCTGTTTCTCTCCGCCCGATAACTCATTCGGCTTGTGATCCATGCGTTCCGCCAAACCCAACTCGCGCAGTAACTTCTCCGCTCTCGGTTTATAGTCCGTTTCTTTCTCACGCGCAATCATGGCCGGAATACATACGTTCTCCAATGCCGTGAACTCCGGTAATAACTGATGGAACTGGAAGATGAACCCGATATGTTTGTTGCGGAAAGCCGCTAACTCACGGTCTTTCATCGTAAACACATCCGTTCCGTCCATCAACACCTGACCCTTCGTCGGACGATCTAATGTACCGATGATCTGGAGTAGGGTAGTCTTACCGGCTCCGCTCTTGCCGATGATCGCTACGATCTCGCCTTTCTTAACCTCCAGGTTCACACCCTTCAGTACCTCCAAATCACCAAACGACTTGTGTATGTTTTTAACCTCTATCATGTGTAAAAAAATCAAAATTCTTAGCCCTAAGGGGCACGATTATTTGGCAGAGCCAAAATGTCTCAATTATCGACTATCAGAGCCACACTTTGCATAAAACGTTTATAGGCCACGAGGTGCGCACCAAACTTACCGAACTCGTACTGCACGTTCTCCATCGTTCCCCAGCATCGGCGCAGGTGTTCTGCGTTATGGAATCCTACTATCTCATCGTTGGTGGAATGGAAGATGAGCGTCATGGCTTTGGGTCGCCATATAGGGCAGATGGTGTCCTGTCCAACCGGGTGGTTATCTATCGGGTAATGGATGAGACTGGAGCGCATCAGTCCATCGTAGATGCGCTGAGTAGAAGGTTGGTTCTTATCCCGTCCTTTCTTCGTCAACCAGTGGCTTAACAGATGCACGGGCGTCTTAAACCACACATCGACATAGCCGTGTTCTTTCTTGAGGACATAACGCTTAGTCATCCTCTCGGTTGCGCGGGTGAAGAAGTCTTTGGTATTGAGATGCAGTTGATAGCCCATATCCATCCCGAGTATCATCATCGGAATCGTGACGGGCATTCCTGTTCGGTTCTTCTGCACGCACGCATCAAACTCCGCGGCTAAGTCGTACGGTCCGTCTCCGGCCAAACAAGCCTTCACCGGTAGTTGTTCGGCGTAGCGTTCTTCTAACAGTTTAAAGCTCCACAGGGCCGTGGCTGCTCCCTGTGAATAGCCTACGATGGTGATGCTGTCGGTGAGCAGCTGCAGGGGTAGGGTGTCCAGTATCGTCCGGACGAAGAGCAGCATGTCGATGTTTTGTTGCGCGGTTAACTCGCCGCATAGATAGGGATGAATACTGTCTTTGGTAGCGCCGTAGCCCATGTAATCGGGCATGACTAAGACGTAGTCTTGTGCAAACCACTTCTCTTCGTACATCGGTTTATTAGAGGGGATCTCATCGTTCGAGGTGTAGGTCCCGTGCAGCAGAAGGATGATACCCTTCGCCGAGTCGGGTGGGGTTGTCAGCCTGCCGGATAGTTCAATGGGCTTCCCGAACTGATCTACAGACGGATAAAGAACTACCTGTTCCGTAGCCTGACTTATCGTCCATACGACTGCCATCAGCAGACTCAATCCTATCATTCGTTTCCCCCACATATACGAAAAAACCTTTGCGGCTGCAAAGGTACTACAATTTTTCTAAACATGCAAGTTTTTAGTTAAAAAAGTAATTGAAGCTCGCTTAAGTGTGTCGATTCTGCCATTTCGCCAAGCCGACATAGGCCAAAAGAATCAGATTCATCATAAGCGCATAGATGATAGCCGGAATGGCGATAATCTCATTGGCGAAGATAAGTGGACTGCAAGCTATCGTGATCGCTTGTGCTGCGTTTTGCATTCCGATCTCAATCACCAACGTACGACGTTCCTTGGTCGTTAACCGAAAAGCCCATGATAACAGCGCACCGCAACCCGTCGTAGCGATGATAAGGGCTGTCATCGTGAGACCTAACGATCCCATCTCTGCTACAATCGTTTGTTTATGCTGAAAGAAGAAAATAGTGATGAGCAGTAGCAAAGCGGGCATCGCAATACGCAGCAAAACATTATGCACACGAGCCGCAGCGGCTGGACGGAAAATATTCAGCACAAATCCGATTGAAATCGGAACAACCATCAATACGATATTTTGTATCAGCAGTTTCCCTATCGGCAGATGAATATTGACCGCTTCTCCTACACTCTTCGTCACCCATGCCATGATAAGCGGTAATGTGAAAAGAGTAATGATACTGCTAAAAGCAGTAAGCGTAACAGATAACGCCACATCACCCTTCGCTAACATCGAAAACACATTACTCGAACTACCTCCCGGACAACAGGCTACCAGCATCAGTCCGATGATAAACAACGGCGACAGGGGATGAACAAAAGACAAGAGATATACAATTCCCCACGCTACTAACGGCAATAGAATAATCTGGCCTACAAGACCGATCAACACCGGCTTGGGACGAGAAGCGATAAGACGAAAATCCTGAGGTTGGAGCACCAAACCCAAGTCGAACATCAGTAGTGTCAGTATCGGCAAAACGATAAAAATGGTATTCATTGCTTCAGGTCGTTTTCTATTAACTCTATCGCTTTCTCGATGATATCGTCTTGATCCGTACTTACCATCGTCACTTTCACATCCGGTTCAATACCCTCTTCGATATCTTTCTTGTCCGCGTCATACATCCGTACGCTCGAGAAACGAACGGTCCATCCGCAAGGCATCTCATAACTCATCGGCATTCCTCCACCTCCTCCGCTTGTGCCGCCAACTAAAAGCACATGATCCGCATACCGCATCATATTCACAAAACTGTTCGTGGCCGAATAACTTCTTCGATTACATAGCACTACCGTCGGTCGAAGCCATTTACTTTCTACCAGCGAAGCGTCTGCATGTAACTCCTCCAACTCCGAGAAATCAGTATGCCCGGGACCCGTCTTATGTTGCCAATAACCCACCAGACGATCGTCTGTAAAGAAAGGAGAAGCTAACTTATACGCATTGGTTAAATCTCCTCCTCCATTATTCCGTACGTCTATTATCAACCCCTTGCAGTCTTTAAAAGCCTTGAAAATCCAGTATATATTATTGTTCGAAAAACCGCTCGAGAAGCTCGAATAATAGATATACCCGATACTGTCATTGGCTATCGTGCAGTAGTATAACCCGCCTGCCACTCGATAATTCTGCATATACATCGCCTGGATCTGCGAATTATAATTAGCCGGAAATGTATCGTACCAAGCCGTGCTACGCGAAACATCAAAAGGTGTATAGAGATTCACATGTCCATCGTGCAACGAGTCTAACATCCCGGCGCATAGATCGAAAAGTGCTACCGGATCTGTCTTCTCCAACATCTCTGCTTTCGCGATATACTCCTCATGAATGGCATTCCAGTCAATCCCCTTTTCCTCAATATAGCAATAACGGGTGTCGATAATCTGCCATAACGCCTCTACGTTCTCCACGGGATCGGTCGAATAAGACATCTCCTCACTCGAATGACACGCCGTCAGAATCCATCCTGCCAGCATTCCCATCAATCCGTATCGTATGATTCTTCGTATGCTCATAAGCGTGCGTTAGCGCGTGTCTTGTACTTCCAGCAGCAACCTACCACCAGGCATATCTGATTGCGCATAAAATGCATATATTTCGTATTGTAATACACAAAATAATGTTCCGCTCCAATACGCCAAGTGGTGTGGGGGAACTGCATGTCGAAACTCAAGTCATGTTCTACCGTATGATGATTCCAATGTCCCGAACAACGTGCTACAGCCGGAATGCCCTCCGTGATCTCATAGTACGACTCTCCGTATTCCGGCAGATAATCAAAACCAATCAGGTTCGTTCGTACCGTATATTGCAGCCGATAACTCGTTTTCTTGCCGTAAAACGACCAACTAATCCCTCCCATCGCCATAGCATCTATGGCAACATCGAACGAAAGCGGTTTATTCACATTATTCGCATGATATCGCGCTGCAAAACAACCTTCTAAATAGGGTCCCACAAAAACCTGCAGACGATCCTCTATCCATTTCCAGCGGTAATAAGCACCCCAACCGGCCTCAATCTGAAAACCCCAGAACATATTCGATCCCGCTGAACTGATATATCTCGCCATGCCGATATCCGCTCTACCTACATGCTCCCAGTTCACTAACTTACCCGCTTTACCTAACTTCGTGTCTTGACGAAACGGTTGCCACCACTCACTACCCAAACCGAATTGCAAACCCTTATAACCCAACGGACTGAGATAGGTATCCAATTGGTATCCTCCTCCAACTTTCGCCTTCAGCACGTAATCATGCTCCACGCTCTCTCCCGGCACAGCTATCCCGCTCTCCGCCGGCGCAACTGTGGCTTGCTCGCTCTCCGCGCAAACCCCCATCGCACAAAACATCATAAGCAGTATACCGACACACCGGTTCATAAAACCTTCATTTTGGCTGCAAAATTACTACTTTTTTTGTACATATGCAAATTATTTGTATTTTTAAGTGCAGATGCCATGCTTTCGAGCCTGAGATGGGTATTACAATCAATAAGGAATATCTAAAAATATCTAAGTATCACTAAGGATTGAAATTGCTCTGTATTATATACAAAGTATATAATAATATTGGGTATTGCAGGAATTCGAAAAAAATGCATGGCACAAATGGCACATTTGGCACAATAGAGCCAGAAAGTGTCAAAAGTGTCAAAAGTGCCAGAGCAAAAATTTACTTTACTAACGAGAAAGGGTCCAATCGGAAACGGAATAGGTGCTTTCCACTTGCGATTCGAGGCTATCAGGCAGATTATAGAAGAAATCAATGCCTGTTTGCGCTTCGACTTCATCTACGGAGAGCATATAGGTCATTAAAGGACGGTTGCCGGCTTGATTAGGCATAATAAATCCGATAGAAGTCCATCCTTGGCGCGTTTGGCGGAGAAAGACTTTATAGAAAGCAGAGGGGACAGCAATCAAATGGTTCTTTCCGATAGTCGGATAATCGGCTTCTACAATGGGTCCGCAAGCGATGTAGATGTTTCCGTACAGTTGCGCCCAATCGCGCGCTAATTCCTCCAGATCTTTCCAATCCCCGGCATTGAGGCTATGTAACTGCGGGCACATATTCGTCATGTAAAAACTCTCGCGCATGGCTTGTTCGGACCATTTCATATCTGCGGCAGGAGCCATGTGTCCACGATCATAGCCGGAATTGGCATAGTCGCCAGTTACGACCGGGTCACCGTTCACCAAAGGATCCGGTTTGAAATGGTTCTTGCGCTCTTGTTCTCCGCTTGTCTCCGCGTTTGTTAATTCATAGGCAACCCAGTTAGGCACGAGCCAATCAGGGTTGTAGCTAACCGTGTAGCCAAGATGTTGGATGACCTGTTCGGGCTGGTTGTTGACCAAGCGAGGCAGTTCGTAAGGAAGCGAGGATTCTGTAGTGGCGTGTGTTGGTTCCACAAGAGCCGTAGCGGCCACGGTAGTGGGAACGGCTTTTTCCTCAGAGGTTGTAATCAGCTCCGCAACTAAGGTAGCAATACCGATTAACACCAAGAGAATAATGGTGTATAGTGTATTCTTTTTTGACTTTTTACCCATACTCAACAAAATTTCGTTGCAAAGGTACGAAAAAGTTTTGAATTGTGCAAGAAAAGGTAGAAAAAATGACTTGGCACACTTGACATAGTTGGCACAATTATGAGTGTTAAGAGTGTCAAGTGTACCATGCAATTTGCATGAGATTTTCGAGATAATTGAGACAATGGGGATGAAAGTGTCTCAAAAGTCTCAACTGTCTCATGTCATTTTTAAAAGAAAGAACGCGAGCCAGACGACTCGCGAACTTAGCGGAAGGGGGCCGGGATGGTATCCCGCGTAAGAAACAAACGTTTTGAACCCGAATGCAATTTCGGGAAATAGACGAAGGGTTATCTTACTTCCTGGCCTTGCAAGGTATATACCTTATCACCACGGAGAATGAGGATTTGGCCGTTACGGAGGATCTTAGTAGTGCCAGTTTCTTCAAGTTCAATATCTTCTAAAGGTGTGGTAGGTCCATCGGAGTATGGCAATACTAATAAATCTTGTGCTTGCGTGCCTTTATAGAAAGAGAAGTAATCATAGGTTGTGTTTAAAGAAAGATAGCGTGTAGCATTGCTAGTATCTACAAACCAGTATTGAGTTAAACCAGATGAGAGATTGTTAACTGATAGAACCTTGCCATTAGCACTCATATATGCTGTGTTTCCGCTTGTGTAAGAGATATATACATCAAGATTCTTGAGCATAACTCCGCCAGTTGTCTCTTCGATTGTCCAAATATATTTGTCCTCCAAGTCGTAATTCTGTACTTTAGATTTATCTGATGTACTAGAATTAACAGCCTCTAAATGAGGAGTACTTTCTGTACCAGCATTTACGCTAGTAAGATAATACCAATTCGACGATGATTGTCGCTGTGCAAGAATCACATATTCATTTTTTTCTGCAGCGGGTTCAACCAACAGAGTCCTTGGATTCACAAGACCCTCAGTACAACCGACCAATTGCCACTCCTCTGATTCATTATTCTTATAAAGTAAGTATGCATCGTACTCTCCGGGAGTAGTTGTAAGTTTGCCTTTAACCGACACAATAGCATCTCCATAGGCAGGAATGGCATCCTCGCTACAATCTCTATCGTCAAAGAACTTGTAGATAGAGGGGTTGGATTTATTCACGAGTTTCATCGTAATGAATCCCGTGAACGGAGTTGATTCGTTATTATTAATTTGTGTTGTAAATTTTATGGAGTCACCTACACACCAATGTTCTTTTGACCCATACCATGAGAAAAAAGCCGTTAAATCCATTTCTAATGGGTTGTATACGACGACTTCGTCGTAATTACGATAAAAATCACTTCTGATAGGTGTTAAATCGCCACTTACTGTATCTCTATACTGCATAACGACTTCGTACACACCAGTAGATAAGTTTCTGGCTGAATCTAATTTAAAATCAAAAACGTCGATCCCAGGTAAAGAATCAACATACAAACTATCCGTCCATATAATATCCGTTTTGTAATGAGATCCATCACTTAGCTCAGCGGTGTTATAAACAGATGCGTAAATATAACCATCAAATTTTTTATCTCCCGCATTTGATATGATAGCCATAAAGGACCAAGGTTCTCCGACAGGCATTGAATCTCGGAGAGAAAGATGATCTTCCATTTCAAGGATAAATCTGGAAGAGGTATTTGTCTTCGGATAGAGACAAAGCAAAGCAATTTGATTAGAGGTAAAATCTTGTGTAGTAAGAATATCCGAAGATGGATTTAATGCGGATAGCGAATAGTATCCATCTGACCTGTCCCATCCCCAATTAAAGTGGAAATAATCGTCACTTCTAAAGCCATCGCATATAAAGGCATGTTCTCCATTACTCCCTCGTCCATCATAAAACAAAGGCCGCCCTAAAATCAACTGTACTTTCAGTTTGCTCTGCCACTCGCTTAATGTGTATTCGACCTTTGAGCACATTCGTGCTTCGTCGCTATATGAAAAATAATTTCTGAAAGCATTTTCTGCCTTCCAAGCCATAGCTTTGCTCTCATCAACACCATAATCCATATCGACAGCTACACCACAATGATACATTAAAGTAGCGATAGCATCTATTTCAGTACCCGAACTAAACAACCCTAAATCGTTAGGCATATTTGCCCAATCGTATGTGGTATTCCCAAAATCCGCGAATTGTTCCCCATATACAGTATGACTGTATGAATGACTTCCTCTTCCTTTAATTGGGTGCTCCCAATACTTCATGATTTGAGCCATCGCAGTAGCTACACATCCTGTTACGCAGTGTATTCCTGCTTGGGAATCATATGGACATTTATTGTAATATCCATTTCCTTGAGACCATTCTGTTTTGATGAGAGGTGCAACAATAACATCTGCTTGTTTCGCCTTTCGTGTGTTAGAGAGGGCCTCCCATTCTGCTTTGGTATCTTCAGTTGGCTCGATACCTTGTGCTAAAGCCCATTTTATTTCTCGTTCATATTCGCTTAGCCACCAAAGCAAATTATCTGGCATATTATCAACATCTAAAGAACCCGAATAGGAGTAGCCTAACACGGGAGTGGCAATATTGTCCGCCGCAATAATCACGTACCCATCTGCATCTTCGCTGTTAAAAATATAGAATAGTTGATTGTCAGCAACCTCTTTCGCAGCGCGAACCATACGTTTTTGTTTATGTGGCGCTTTATTAACTGATCCATCAACATTTGTTTCCGGAGCGTTTATAAAGTTTTCGGCAACTTGTTGTGCCGAATTCGGATCTACAGGCGCGGCCAATAACATAGCCGGCAACATCAGCAATATGAAGAGTAACTTTTTCATGGTACTTAGTTCAGTTTGAAGATATATGTAATAGTTCCTATTTGATCATGTTCTCCTTCTGTAAACTTTGCTTTCTTAGCCGCATCAAGTGCAACTTTTTGAGTGTACTCATCTGTGACAGAGCCGCCAATAACTTTTGCTTCAACGACCTTGCCTGCGGCGTTTACGCGAATTTGAACAGTAACACTTCCCTCTTGTCTAAAATCATTGGATGGTTGAGGCAAAGTACCCTTGATACTTCTACCTGCCATAGACCACGAGTTACCATAGCCGGGACGTCCTAGAGGATTGCCTTTTTGACCAGCTTCGCCTGATCCATACGATCCAAATAACGAACCAATCTGATTTGCTTTTGCGAGTGCTTCTGCTTGCTTAGCTCTTTCAGCCGCTTCGTCAACAGGTTTGTTATATAAAACCACTTTGCCATTAGCATATATGATGCAATTTATCTCATCTACACGGAGAACGAAGACAGGACCATCAAGATTATCCAGCTCTTTATAACGAATCTCCGATGTGGATACTTCAAGTATCTTAGCATCGATTTTCTTTGCGTCTTTTGTCACAATAAGGTCCTGTGCAAAAGCACCAATTGTTATTACCATGCAGGTAAGCAGAATTATTACTTTTTTCATATGTTCTGGATTTCAAGTTAATATATAAAATAAAAGCGTGCGCTTTTCGTTCGCTTCATTTGATTGTTTGAGGCTCTGGACTGCCTTGTTAACTCAAATTTACGCACGGAAAACTCACGCTGAAACGTGAGCGTGCATAAACCGTACTTGAGTTAACAATGATTTGTTGAAAGTGTCCAGTTTTCAAACAATCAAGTTGGGCTTATTACGCTATATCTTGGCGCTCGCTTGCGCCTTTTATATGTCCTTGCTGTTTTTCGTCTGCAAGCGACGAGGGTTATAAAACCTTTGCGGCCGCAAAGGTACGAAAAAAAAATGATATATGCAAAAAAATCTGCACTTTCGATGCAGATTTAGAGTTAAATCGTCAATAATCGATTGCCGTTTTCTTGCGGCTCAATCTTGACCCATACTGTGTCTTCCGGCAAAAGCGCCTCTATCATCTCCGGCCATTCGATGAAACAGTAGTTACCCGAATACAGATATTCCTCTGCTCCGAAATCCATCGCTTCACGGATGTCCTTCAGACGGTAACAATCGAAATGATATACCTCGCCCTTATACGGTCGTTCCACATCATACACGTTCACGATGGCAAATGTCGGACTGTTCACTACATCCAGCGTACCCATCTCTTCGCATAACTTCTTGATGAACGTCGTCTTACCAGCCCCCATCTGTCCGTCGAACGCAAACACACGATGCGGCTCATGGTCCTTCAACAAGTCCAATACACTAACTGTTTCATTTTTCTCATTCATCAACAAAATGTTGGAATTGTCGTCTAATTTTATCGTATAAGTAGCCATATTCTTGCTTTTCATTCAATTCTCAGAGACTTATTTTTGCCTGTAATTGCTCGTAAATTGCTGATCCACAGGACTTTCCGAGCAAAGCAACCATTTCTTCTTTACTGGCCGTTCTGGCGCGTTTCACGGACCCAAAATGCGTTAAAATTTTCTGTTTTGTGACAGGACCAACGCCTTTAATTTCATCTAACTCGCTGTGTATCAGTGCTTTACTGCGTTTTTGCTTGTGGAATGTAATCGCAAATCGATGTACTTCGTCCTGAATATTCGTCAATAGCCGAAAAACTTCACTCGTCACAGGCATGCTAATCTCCTGTGGCGGAAAACCGAACAACAAAGTCTGTGTCCTATGTTTGTCATTTTTCTTCAGTCCCGCGATTGGAATACGCAATCCCAACTGATCTTCTATCGCTTCTCGTATCGCGTGCATCTGACCTAAACCTCCATCCGCGATAATCAGATCCGGCATTTGCCCACCTTCATCTATCAGGTGTTGATATCGTCTCCGAACCACCTCTCGCATACTCGAATAATCATCGGATCCATCGGCACTTTTGATCTCAAATCGCTTGTAATCACTCTTACTCGGTTTGGCCATTCGATATACTACACATCCGGCTACTGCATTCGTGCCTTGTATGTTACTATTGTCGAAACAATCGATCCATTTCGGTAGAGTAGGTAAGCCCATCAGCTGCTGCATCTCGGTCAATATCCTCACTCCCCTTTGTTCCGGATTCAGTTTATCTTCCTGTTTGATTCGGTCTAATTTGTACTGCCTTACATTCTGCATCGCCAAATCTAACAACTTCTTCTTGTCTCCGCTTACCGCAATATTAACATGCAATGTATCATCAAATACCTCCGGAATGAACGGAACAATTACCTCTTTGGTGTTGCTCTCTAACTGCCGCCTCAACTCCATCATACCAAAAGCCAGAATCTCCTCCTTTGACTCATCCATCTTCCGTTTGTACTCGATTGTTTGACCCTGAACGATACTTCCTTTATGGACGTGAAGCATACTTATATATACACGGTCGTCTTGCTCGTCATAACCAAAGACATCCACATCTTTTGCCGATGAATTCGTGATAATTGTCTTACTTTTGAATTGCTCTAATAACTCAATCTTGTGTTTAATGTCTGCAGCTTCCTCATATTTCATCTCCGCTGCAAGTCGCATCATCTGTTCCTCCAACTGCTTCCCGATCTCGTGCGCATCTCCCTTAATCAACTTTCTGGCTTGGTCTATCCATTCGCTATACTCCTCTTTGCCTTTTCCTTCACAGATCCCACAGCAATTCTTCAAATGATATTTTAAACACACCCGCACCTTCTTTTTCTCGATGGAATCGGCGGTTAATGGCATATTGCAAGTTCGTATTGGATAGAGCTTATGAATCAATTCCAATACCATCTCAACCGTATTACCGAAGCTGTACGGTCCATAGTATTCCCCGATCTTTTTATTGATAGTTCGGGTTTTGAAAATCCGAGGAAACGCTTCTTTGGTAATGCAGATACTCGGATAACTCTTTCCGTCCTTTAGTAAGATATTATACCTCGGTTGATACTCCTTAATCAGATTATTCTCCAGCAGAAAGGCATCTTGTTCGCTTGCAACTACCACATATTTGATATCTGCTATATGCGCTACTAACTGCCTCGTCTTGCTGCTCTGATGCTCTTTGTTGAAGTAACTGTTTACCCGCCTGTGAAGATTCTTTGCTTTACCTACATAGATGATCTGCCCATCCTTATCAAAGTATTGGTACACGCCCGGACTCTCCGGAATACGCTTCAATAATAGGGCTATATGATCATCTTTTTTATTCATCTACTTCTATACCCATCAGGCAGTCCACTTCGGCTCCTGCTTCGGATAATACTTTTCTACCGGGCAGACCTTCTAACTCGATCAAACAGTTCACGTATATCTTCTTTACGCCCAATTTCTTAACTAACTCTATCGCAGCAGCCATCGAGCCCCCTGTAGCCAATATATCGTCATGTATCAGGACTACGTCGTTCTCGTCTAATGCATCCTTATGAATCTGAATGACATCCTCTCCGTATTCCTTGGCATAAGTAACAGAAACCGTTTCTGCCGGTAACTTATTCGGCTTGCGGATGGGAACAAATCCTGCACCGATCTCCATTGCTACGGCAGGAGCCAAAATAAACCCTCTACTCTCTATTCCTACCACTTGCGTAATTCCCAGGTTCTTGTATCTGCGGACCATTTCATCCCGCATCCATTTCAGGCATTCCGGTTTGTCCAACGCTGTGGTGATGTCCTTGAACTGTATGCCCGGAATTGGAAAATCAGGCACATTTCGAATAGCATTTTTAACTTCTTCTACTGTCATAGTATACGTTATTTGTTGTCAATGTTTCACGTGGAACAATTAATGTAGTTTGCTTTGCAAACTAAAATCACTTATCTACCCATCAAAACAAGCAATACACTTACGTCATTCGGGCTCACTCCAGGTATGCGTTGTGCTTCCCCGATACTCTTCGGACGAATCCTGCTCAACTTCTGTCTCGCCTCTGTGCTTAAACTCTGTACTTCCTCGTAATTAAACCCATCCGGAATACGTATTTGATCCAGGCGCTGTAGCTTAGCCGCCTCGTTCTGCTCGCGTTTTATATACCCTGCGTACTTGATTTGTATCTCGCAACTCTCTACTACTTCTTCCGATAGACCTTCCATCCGGGCCTTCAGTTCCGGAACTACTTCCGCCAGACCCTGAATCGTTACTTGCGGACGAAGAATCAAATCGCAGATCTTACATCCTTCATGTAGCGCATTACTGCCAATCGATTCCAACCATCCGTCAATACTTCCCTTACGCACAACTGTCTGCTGCATAAATCCGATGAAATCGGAACATGCTTTCTCTTTTTGACACCATAAGTCGTACCTCGTTCGATCTGCCAACCCCATCTCATAACTCTTCTTCGTTAGGCGCTCATCAGCATTATCCTGACGCAATAAGATCCGGTATTCCGCTCTCGAGGTGAACATACGATACGGTTCATCTACGCCCTTATTTACCAAATCATCAATCAGCACACCGATGTAACTCTCATCTCTTCCCATCGTAAACGGTGTACCTCCGTGTACATTCAAATGGGCATTCACTCCTGCTACTAAACCTTGTCCTGCAGCTTCTTCATAACCCGTGGTACCGTTGATCTGTCCTGCGAAAAACAGATTTTTAATCTGTTTCGTCTCTAAGGTGTGATGCAGTTGCGTCGGATCGAAGAAGTCGTACTCAATCGCATAGCCCGGTCTATATAGCACAACATCTTCCAAACCCTTCACGGTCTTCAAACCCGCTAACTGCACTTGCCATGGCAGGCTGCTCGAGAAACCGTTTACGTAATATTCATTGCTGTCTACTCCCTCCGGTTCCAGGAAAAGTTGATGCGCGTCTTTTTCGGCAAACGTAACAATCTTTGTCTCTATACTCGGGCAATAGCGGGGACCTATACTCTTGATTTGACCGTTGAAAAGGGGAGAATCTGCCAATCCTGCACGTAGCGCTTCGTGCGTTTGGGGATTCGTATAAGTGATCCAACAAGGCATTTGTTTCAACTCCCTTTTTACTGTATCCAGATAACTGAACTGATGCCAGTCATTATCGCCATCTTGACGAACCATCTCATCAAAATGAATAGACCGTGCATCTATACGAGCCGGAGTACCTGTTTTCATTCTGTCCGATCTGAAGCCTAATTCCACCAGTTGCTCGGTGATCCCGTAAGAAGCCGGTTCAGATATTCTACCCCCTGCTATCTGCGTCTTACCGCAGTGCATCAGTCCGTTAAGAAAAGTACCGTTGGTCAGTACCACTGCTTCGGCTTTCATCTCAATGCCTAAGGCTGTCTTCACACCGCATACCTTATTATCTTTGATAATAAGACCGGTTACAATATCCTGCCAGATATTCAGATTCTCCGTGTGCGAAAGAACCTTCACCCATTCTTCGATAAACCGCTTTCTGTCGCTTTGGCTGCGCGGACTCCACATGGCCGGACCTTTACTCTGGTTGAGGAGTCTGTATTGAATAGCACTCCGGTCTGTTACGATGCCCATTTGTCCACCAAGCGCATCAATCTCGCGCACAATCTGTCCTTTCGCAATTCCGCCTACTGCCGGATTGCAACTCATCTGGGCAATCTTGTTCATGTCCATCGTGATCAGCATGGTCTTACTGCCCATTCGGGCAGCAGCACTCGCTGCTTCACAACCGGCATGTCCGGCCCCAACTACTATCACATCGTATCTGAAATCCATATTATCTTTTCTTTCTTCCTATGGTATGGCCGCGATGATGCCAACCTGATACGCCGCTGAAACTATTGGCGTGAATGGTTCTCAAGTGCGGCACAAATGCGTTTTCTAAATGGCTTCTATATATCACTTCGTTTGTCTTCGGGTTTACCAAAATGCCGATGATATCGAAGCGGGGGAGTTTTTCGGATCGCTTGTATTTGATGTAGGCATTTCCTGCCGCAATCATCCTCCTTTTTTTATTCTCATCTACATATTCTTCCGGCATATGGTCTCCGAATGTGCTCGTGCGTGCCTTTACTTCTACAAACACAATCTCTTTCTTATTCTCCGCAATCAGATCCATCTCAAGATGTCCCATGCGCCAGTTGTGCTCTACGATACGAAAGCCTTTCTCTTCCAGCATCTTGGCTGCCTCCGCTTCACCGAGGATTCCTATCGGGTTTGTTACAAAACTCATTATCTCAACTGTTCCATTCGGGCGGCATCTAACCGCAACAGGATGAATAATAACAACGTAAAGCCCCATAGCGAACTTCCTCCGTAACTGAAGAAAGGCAAAGGAATACCGATTACAGGTAGCAGTCCCAATACCATACCCACGTTAATCGTAAGATGGAAAAGGAAGATACTGGCCACCGAGTAGGCGTATATACGCGTCGATACATTGCGTTGGCGTTCTGCGATCATGATCAAGCGCAAGATAAAGAATAGATACAACAATAAAACTCCGACGGATCCGACAAATCCCCATTCTTCACCTACAGTACAGAAGATAAAATCGGTGTCTTGTTCCGGTACAAACTGCAATTTGGTTTGCGTGCCATGCAGGTAACCTTTCCCAAAGAATCTACCTGATCCAATGGCAATACGGGCTTGATTGACATTATATCCTGCACCCGAAGGATCTTCTTTCATTCCCAATAACACCTCTATACGAATACGTTGGTGAGGTTGCAGCACTTTCTTGAATGCGAAATCGCACGCGTGCGTGTAGCCGATACAGAAGACAGTGAATGCTGCTACAATGAATAATATATACTTGCGCCAATAGATACTTACAAAAATCGTATATAAAACAAGCGCAATGACAACGCCCATTGATACCCAGTTAAAAGGCACCGCTACCCATATATTGACCAGTAAACTGATACCATATACAAGCAGCACGCTGCCTATTAGTATCAATGCCTGCCAGCGTAAACGATGCTCTTTGCATATGAAATAAATCTCTACGGCTGTCAAGAGCAGCATACAACTTAAAATTCCTACGCTACCCGTTCCTAACGGTAATGGTACTTGCCCCCATCGAATACTCATCAGGAATAAAGCTACTGCAGCAACCCCTACCCATAATACATAACCACTCATTCCTTGGCGATAGAAAACCAGTAAGAAGGCGGCAAAGACAAGCGCAGAACCCGTCTCTTTCTGAAGGATCATAATGATCAAAGCCGGCACTCCAATAATGGCAAAAGGTACGATCAAATCGCGCCAAGTACGCAGTTTGTATTCATATCGACCCATGTATTTGGCAATTGCCAATGCCACGATACACTTGGCAAACTCTGCCGGCTGTAAATTCACGGGACCCAGAGATATCCAACTCATCGATCCCTTGATATCGTGCGCTAAGAAGGGTGTGGCCAGTAGCAAAAGCAACATCGCTCCATATGCAATATAGGCCAGCACATCGTAGGTCTTATAGTCAATCATCAGCAGTACGAAGCCTAAAAGCAAAGAACCGATAATCCACGCGAATTGTTTACCTGCGCGGTTGGAGAAATCAACGATACTTGTTTGGTCAAAGGTGTAGCTGGCGCCATAGATATTGATCCAACCGAAGATTGCTAAGGCCAGAAACATACCGATCGTCAACCAATCGACATTTTGCCATATGTTACCACTTCTTGACGCTCTCATTCAATACGGCACTTGATATTTTCTTCCTCAGGTCTTTGCGCTGAACCTGACCTGTCAGATACTGCTCCATCATCATACTGGCTACAGGACATGCCCAAGTAGCACCAAAACCTGCGTTTTCAACGACTACTGCTACTGCAATTTGAGGATCTTCCACCGGAGCAAAACCAATAAATATTGCATGATCCTTACCATGCGGGTTCTGAGCAGTACCGGTCTTGCCGGCTTGTGAAATACCCTCAATCGGATACCATCTACCTGTTCCGTACTGCATCACGCGGTGCATACCTTCTTTGACCTCCGCAAACCATTTCTGCTTAATTCCTATCTCATGGCGATGCGTTAACATCGAATCATTCTTATTCAAATGCGGAGTGATAAAATAGCCCTCATTAGCTATCGTAGCGGCTTGATTCGCTAATTGTAACGGTGTTACCAGAATCTCTCCTTGACCGATACTCAATGAACGAATCGTGATGGCTTTCCATCCTGTCGGACCATAGGTCCGGTCGTACTCTTTGATATCCGGCACTTTACCTGCCGATTGTTCACTCAGGTCCGTGTCTTTAAAACGCTGACCAAGACCGAACTCCATGACTGCATCGCGCCATAACTCATAGCGGTGTCGGAAATCCGCGTTGTCTTTCCCGTATCCGTCTTTTTGCAGTAAATCGCGGTATGCACACCAGAAATATGGGTTACAACTCTGCTCGATAGCCTTATCTAATGCTACTGGAGATCCGTGATGGTGAGTACATTTGATAGGTGTACTCTGTGGACCCGAGCATGGATATAACGTATTCGGGGTAATAGCGCCCTGCTCCAGACAAACCAACGCTTGTATCGTCTTAAACGTAGAACCGGGAGGATATGTAGCTTGCGTAGCGCGGTTCATCAACGGCTTCGTCGGGTCTTTGAGTAACTGATTGTAATTCTTGCTTCGCTCTTTGCCTACCAGCACTTTCGGGTTCCAACTCGGATTGGACACCAACGCCAATATCTCACCTGTCTTCGGCTCAATAGCTACGGCACTTCCGATTTTACCGGCTAAAAGTTCCTCTGCTAACAGCTGCAATTGGATATCTAATGTGGTATAAAGATCTGTACCCGCTTTAGCCGTTTTATCCAACGCTCCGTTTTGATAACTTCCCTGCATTCGACCGCGCGAATCGCGCATCAGCACCTCTACGCCTTTCTCGCCGCGTAACTGTTGTTCATACGTTCTCTCCAATCCGTCGCGACCCGAGTAGTCGCCCCTCGCATAATATGAATCACGATCGATATCATTTTGGTTTACTTCACCTACTGAACCCAACACATGCGCTGCGGCTTTATACGTATAGTCACGTAAGGTGCGTTTCTGAATCTGAATACCCGGGAAGAGGAACTTGGATTCTTGCAGCGTGGCAATATCCTCTTTCTTTAATTGACTCATGAAAACCTGTGGCGTCCATCGAGAATAACCTCTGTTCTTTTTCTTATCCTTAATCTCCGCAATCCGTTCGTCAAACTCTGTCCGGCTTATCTGAAGACATTGGCAGAATGCTGTCGTATCCCAGTCTTTACCCATCTCACGCATCACCATCGTGATTTCATAAATCGGCTGGTTGAATACCAATAATTCTCCGTTGCGATCGTAAATCAAACCGCGCGACGGATATATAGTTTGCTTAACCAATGCGTTGTTATCCGCTTGGTCTTTGGTGGATTGATCAATGATTTGAAGATAAAAAAGACGAATTATATACACCAAGACCACTACAATGGCAATGCCACTGATTACATACCGGCGTCTATAATTCTGATCGTTAATCATCTATATTTCAGCGTGTTGTAACCGATTATAACAACAATAGTTAACGCACTACTTACAGCGGTCTCCAATAACACCATTCCGATATGACTCCAACTCCAAGCTGCCAAAGCAAATACCGTCAGATGATGAATGATAACTAAAATAACGGTATATTTAATGAGACCGTCTAAACCCAAATTACGCAAACTGATTTGCTCATTTAGACGATCTTTATCATTCACAATAACTCCCAATAAGTAAGGGCGAATGAACATCAGTAGAATACATGCCGCCATGTGGATACCAATGGAATTGCAGAAAACATCCATAATAAGTCCGGCTATGGCACCTATAATCATCTCTACGCTCAATGGCAGCGTGATAGGCATCATCATCAGGCATAGAATATAGATATACGGATGGCATATACCCCATAACTGCAACTGATTGAATAACAGCACCTGAAGCAGCATCACAACGATATATCGGCCGAATTGTTTAGTCCATTCCATTTGTCAGTTCCTCCAATTCTTGCTGATGGCCGTTTTGCACGATCTCTACATACTTCAGTCGCTTGAAGTTCGTACTCAAGCGCACGCGTATCGTATGGTACGAATCACCATCCTTTAATACGCTATTTTCTACGATTCCAACGGGTATTCCTTCAGGAAAAACCGGACTTAATCCACTCGTTATAATCGTATCTCCTGTATTCACTACCATGTGAGAAGCTACATCCTTCAGTAGAGCATACCGAATGTCCTTACCATCCCATTGCAAGGTTCCGATATAATCGTTCTTTAAAAAACGGCAACTCAGATTCGTATATGTATTGATAACAGGTAAAACAATACTGTAGTTCATTCCTACCGTTCGAACAATACCTACCACTCCATCGCTATTGCGCACTCCCTGTCCACGCTGGAGACCATCGTTACTACCGCGGTTAATCGTTATATAGTTATGCAGGTGATCCGTTGTCATCTGTACCGCTTTGGCCGGAAGATAGTGTATCGACTCGTGGTTTTGAGCCGAATCCATCGCACTGATCTGATTCCGCAACGCAGCATTTTCTTCCGCTAAAATCTCATTCTGACTCCGCAAACTGAAATAGCCGCTAATCTCACTCATCTGCTTGTGTTGCCAAGCAATAGCATCGTTCGCTGTACTTAATACACTGCTGCGCGGATACGGATTATTCAAACCTATAAGAATAAAGGCAGCAACTTCCAAGGCAATAAACACAAGGAAGTTGCTATATCGAAGCAGTATTTTTAGTAAATTCTGCATGACGTGCTACGAGGGTTAACGCAGCAAGAAGCCGAAGTTGTTGACATTCTTCAATGCTACGCCTGTTCCACGTGCTACCGAGTGCAACGGATCATCTGCTACATGGAACGGAATAGTGATCTTGTCCGTCAATCGCTTCGCCAAGCCATGCAGCAAAGCTCCTCCACCTGTCAGGTAAATACCGCGTTTCACAATATCTGAATACAACTCAGGCGGAGTGGTTTCCAATGCTTGCAGAATAGCACCCTCGATCTTAGATACACTCTTCTCCAAACAGTGCGAAATCTCTTGATAACTTACCGGAACAGACATCGGTAACGCTGTCACTTTATTCGGACCAACTACAATAAAGTCTTCCGGAGCATCCTCCAGTTCAGGAAGTGCAGAACCTACCTGAATCTTGATGCGCTCTGCAGTCGGCTCATCAATACGCAAGTTGTGCATACGACCCATGTACTCGATGATATCCTGGTTGAAGTCATCACCGGCAATCTTGATGGACTTGTTACTTACAATACCGCCCAGCGAGATAACGGCAATCTCCGTCGTACCACCACCTATATCTACAATCATGCAGCCGTCCGGACTCTCTACGTCAATTCCGATACCAATCGCAGCGGCCATCGGCTCATAGATCATATAGACATCACGTCCTCCTGCGTGCTCCGAACTATCGCGCACCGCACGAATCTCGACTTCTGTCGAACCCGAAGGAATGCAAATTACCATACGGATGGAAGGAGAGAACAAACGTGCCTGCTTCGGAATCATCTTAATCATTCCGCGAATCATCATTTCGCATGCATAGAAATCTGCAATCACACCATCGCGCAACGGGCGAACCGTACGAATCATTGTTCCGCCTTTACCAATCATCTGTTGCGCCTTGCGGCCTACCGCAACCATCTTGTTGTCGGCCATCGAAATAGCCACTACCGAAGGCTCATCCACCACAATCTTATCATCGCACATGATGATGGTGTTCGCTGTTCCTAAGTCAATGGCAATCTCCTGAGTAAAAGAAAAAAGTCCCATAGTATATCATTATTTTATGTATATGCCTAAACCGTTCCCGAAAAGCCATTTTCGGAAATATCGTGCAAAATTACTACTTTTTTTCCATATATGCAAGCGCGCGCGCTTTTTTTTTTGAAAAAAGATGCATGTCGTGCGAATGGTCATCCTCGTGCGTTTGTCAACTTCCGTCGCGTGCAATTTGTTTTGACAATTATTCGAAATATAGTAAGTTATTTCGATTTCATCGGGATTTTTTTCTCCCTCTTATCATCCATTTTAGCGTTTATACAGAAAACCCGATTTAGAGATATTTTATTGGAAAAAATATGCAATAATTTGCATATATGAGTTTTTTTTTGTACCTTTGCGCCGTTTTTGTAAAAGTGGTATTTGATAGGGTGTTAAGGATGACAGGGGACACAAAAAAAGCACCTACAAATTGTAAGTGCTTTGCGCTCCCTCTAGGACTTGAACCTAGGACCCCCTGATTAACAGTCAGATGCTCTAACCGACTGAGCTAAGGAAGCATGCTTTTTTTGAAAGCGGGTGCAAAAGTACTGCTTTTTTTTGAGACTACCAAATTTTTTTGCAAAAAAATGCATTTAGAAGTACATTTTTTGAAAAATCACCCCGTTTAGGGTAAAAAAATAGATCAAATATGAAGAAAATTTTAGGTTTAGGAAACGCATTAACTGATATTCTCCTTCAGGTAAGTGAGGATGATTTGCGCGAACTCGGTTTCCCTAAAGGAAGCATGAACCTTATTTCTAAAGACCAGGCAGAGCAGATTCAGTATCGCTTTCTATCTGTCCGTAGACGTATGGTGGCCGGTGGTTCAGCCTCTAACACGATTAACTGTATTGCTGCTTTAGGCGGTAAAGCGGCATTCATCGGAAAGATCGGAAACGATGAGGTAGGAGATTTCTATCGTGAAGACATGATTCGAAATGGCGTGAAGCCCATTTTGTTACTCTCCTCTAAGGATGCCATGTCCGGTTTTTCTATCGTGTTAGTTACCCCGGATGGAGAACGGACTTTTGCTACGTATCTGGGTGCTGCGGCTGAATTATGTGCCGATGATATATCGAAAGATGCTTTCAATGGTTATGATATTTTCCATATTGAGGGTTACTTAGTCCAAAACCATGAGTTACTGGAGAAGTCGCTTCGATTGGCGAAAGAAGCCGGTTGCATGGTATCTCTGGATTTGGCTTCCTATAACGTGATTAACGAAAATCATGCTTTCCTCAAAAAGTTGGTTAAGCAGTATGTAGATATTGTCTTTGCAAACGAAGATGAATCTTTTGCCTATACGCATCTTAACCCCGAGGAGTCCGTTCAAATGATTGCCGAGCAATGCGATATTGCGGTGGTTAAAGTAGGTAAGAACGGATCGTATGTGCAGCAAGGGAGCAAACGAGTGCATATTGGTGCGATTACCACTTCTTGTACGGATTCAACCGGAGCGGGTGACTATTTCGCAGGAGGATTCTTGCATGCCCTTGCCGATGGTTTCGATATTCGTCGTTGTGCTGAGATTGGTACGATTGCAGCCGGACGAGTTGTGGAGGTGGTAGGAACCAAACTGCCCGATGAACAGTGGGAGGAGATTCGACGCATATGCGCACTCTACCGCGGGTTCATGCAGAAATATGATAAGGATTAATTGAAAATTGATACACCATGAAATATGTTCTTCGCCCTTTCTATTGGTTATGGCAATATTTAATCGCATGGCCGCTTTTGATGGTATTAACTGTCTTTACAGCGGTATTTACCGTTTGTACGGTCTTTTGGAAGAATGCAGAGTTTGTCCATAAAGTACAGCAATTTTGGTCGCGTTCTTTCTTCTGGCTCATGTTCCTACCGGTTTCTGTAGATGGACAGGAGCATATTGTGCCCGGGCAAAGTTATGTCTTTGTGGCGAACCATCAATCCATGTTTGATGTATGGTTGGTATATGGCTGGTTGCCTGTCATTTTCAAGTGGCTCATGAAAGCAGAATTGCGGAAAGTGCCTTTTGTGGGAACAGGATGCAAAGCGGCAGGTCATATCTTCATCGATCGCCGTAATACAAAAGCAGCGTTGGAGAGTCTTAAGGAAGTGGAGAAACAATTGGTGAATGGCGTTTGTACGGTAATATTCCCCGAAGGAACCCGATCGCTTAATGGTGAAGTGGGAAGATTCAAACGGGGTGCTTTCCAAATAGCTTGGGATCTTGGCTTGCCGATAATCCCCCTTTCGTTGGATGGTTGTTTTGAGGCGTTGCCTAAAGGTAAACCATTCGTCCATCGTGTTCCTGTCCACATGCATATCGGTGAACCCATCGATTTGAAACAGTTCTCCGATCCGAACGAAGCAATTGAAGCCGTACGAAATGCAGTTATCGCCGGTAGAATAAGCAAATAGTAAAGATCAGGCAACTGCATGCTTTTCCGGGATATCATAGGGCAAGAGGCTACGAAGCAAATGCTTCGTCAAGCGGTGCGTGAAGGGCGTATTCCCCACGCGCAACTCTTCACGGGTATTGCCGGTATTGGCAAACTGCAACTGGCTTTGGCCTATTCCCAATACCTTAATTGTCCGAATCGAACAGAGGAAGACAGTTGTGGGGCTTGTCCTACTTGTCTGCAATGGGAGAGACTGCAGCATCCTGATTTGCATTTTGTGTTTCCAATCGTGAAAACAGATGCGGGAGATACGTGCGATGCCTATTTGGAACCTTGGCGCGAAATAATTCTCAATAAGCATTATTTTGATTTGGACGATTGGCATAGTGCCTTGGGTATAGAAACCAAACAATCCATGATTTACGAGAAAGAGAGCGGGGAAATTCTCCGCAAACTCAGTCTCAAATCATATGGAGAGGGTTATAAAGTAATGATTATTTGGCAACCGGAAAAGATGAATGCCGATTGCGCCAATAAACTGCTTAAGATACTGGAAGAACCCGCACCCAAAACAGTCTTCTTATTAGTAAGCGAGCACCCGGAGAAATTATTATCTACCATTCAGTCGCGCGTGCAAACCATTCGTGTGCCGCGTCTTGATAATGAAACGATAGCAGATGTGCTTGTGCAGCAAGGTGTCGATCCTTCGAAAGCAAAAGATATTGCGCGTATAGCGAACGGTAGTTATCTGGCTGCGCAAAAAAAAGTCGATGAATCCGATGAGAATCAGCAGGAATTACGCGATTTCATCGCGCTCTTCCGAGATGCTTATACCGTTGGAGTACTGGCAGACCCACAAAAGAAATTTGAATCCCTTAAGCGCTTACGTCAATGGTCTTTGGATATGGCGGATAGTAAAGTGGGACGAGAGAAACAAAAGCACTTCCTTCAATACGCGCAGCAGCAAGTGCGGGAGAATTTTATACGGAATGTCAACCAACCGGAGCTGAATTACCAGGTAGAGGAGGAACGTGCGTTCTCTACCAAGTTCGCCCCCTTCATCCACGCCGGAAACGTAGAGGAGATAATGAATCAGTTAGATGTAGCTGAACGTCAAATAGAACAAAACGGAAATGCAAAGGTGATTTTCTTTGACCTTTGCTTACAAATGATAGTGTTAATTAAAAAACCACGACCATAATACATTGTATATGAAGAAATATACTGTTGGAAACGAACATTACGAGTTGCCTGCTGCGGCTACAAAGCACAATTCTACCCATATGTTGCCTGTGAGCGACTGGTTGAGCGATTTGGCCGAGAATACGCAACTCACTGATTTGATAGAGGTTCAGTTTAAAAATACCCGAAAAGGATATTACCACAACAGCCTCCATCTCCCCTTGGAAAAAGGAGTGAAAGTTGTTGTGGAGGCTAATCCCGGATATGATCTTGGAGAAGTGGTGTTAACCGGTAAATTGGTGGAACTTCAGATCAAGAAGAATAATATTGACAGTTCGAGATACGAGATCCGTCAAGTGCTTCGTATCGCTACGGATGAGGATCTTGAGCGCGCTCGTCAGGCGCATTCCCGGGAGCAGGAGACGATGATCAAAGCCCGCCAATTGGCTAAGTCGCTCGGACTGGAGATGAAGGTGGGAGACGTGGAGTATCAGGGAGACGGTTCAAAAGCAATCTTCTTTTACATCGCCGACGGCCGTGTCGATTTCCGTCAACTCATTAAGGTTTATGCGGAGACTTTCCGTATCCGCGTGGAGATGAAGCAGATTGGTGCGCGCCAAGAAGCCGGGCGTATTGGAGGTACCGGACCTTGCGGACGTGAACTATGTTGCTCTACGTGGATGATCAATTTTTCTTCCGTTGGAACAGGAGCGGCCAGACTACAAAACTTATCACCGAATCCACAGAAACTGGCAGGTATGTGTGCCAAACTCAAATGTTGTTTGAATTACGAAGTACCTGTTTATGAAGATGCATCTAAATCCCTTCCTGCGCGACACGTAGAGTTGGAGACGAAGGATGCCACCTATTATTTCTTCGCAGCAGACCCGCTAGCCGGGACAGTTACCTATTCTTCCGATCCGCATACTGCAGGTAATCTGACCACACTCACTGCTGCTCGCGCGCATGAGATTATCGCCATGAATCGTAGAGGAGAAAAACCGGATACACTGGAAGGTACACGTGCTATCAGTGCAGAGATCGGATATCAAACTGGCCATGGAGATGTTACTCGATTTGATAAAAAGAAACATCATGACAATCATGATCGGAGAGAAAGGAGAGACAGACGATGAGAAAGACCGTTTTCCTTTGGTTCGCTGCGTTAGTGCTCTTCTTGACTGCGTGTTCCAACTCAATCCAGTACAGCCGCTTTTCGCCGATTTCATCGGAGGAATGGCATATGGACTCCTTGGCTCAGTTCGTGTATTCCATCGAGGATACCGCATCCGATTATCAGATGCTCATCTATATCCGTCATACCGAGCAATATCCGTATCAAAACATGTGGCTTTTTGTGGACGATGCTGGACGCCAAGATACGATTGAGTTTTATCTGGCGGATGATCGGGGTCAATGGCTGGGCAATAAACACAATGGATTTATCGAGATGCCTGTTTTGTGGGAAGAGACAAAGCATTTTTCGGATACCGGTGCCTATACGATGCGTATCTCGCATGGCATGAGAGATAGTCTCTTGCGCGGCGTGACGGATATCGGGTTGGAGATTCTGCGAAATGGGAAAGAATAAATTAAAGAAATTTGCTGAGATGGAGACATTTTCTAATGTCTTCCAATGTGGAGCACGAGAAATGTTGCCCTCCAACCAAATTCATCCAATGGCCGGACATTGGAGAGATTCCTATTTCCATAATAATAATCCGATTGTACTTGAACTCGGTTGTGGAAGAGGAGAATATACGGTCGGTTTAGCTAAACAATATCCGGAAAAGAATTTTATAGGAATTGATATTAAAGGAGCGCGCATGTGGGCGGGCGCGAAGGAAGCAGAATTGAGCGGATTGAAAAATGTAGCATTTTTGCGAACCAATATCGAAATCATCTCCTCTTTCTTTGCTAAGGATGAAGTAGATGAGATATGGATTACTTTCTGTGACCCTCAAATGAAGAAAGCTACCAAACGTCTTACTTCCACCTATTTCATGCAGCGCTACCAACAGATTGTTCGCCCGAATGGCTTGATTCATCTTAAAACCGACAGCCCCTTCCTTTATACCTATACCTGTGAAATGCTGCGGCTCAATGCCTATCCGGTCCTATGTAATACGGCCGATCTATATGCCGATGAAACCGGATCTTTAGCCGATGCCAAAGCGCTGCAGACGCACTATGAGAAACAGTGGCTGGATCGTGGATTGAGCATCAAGTATCTCCAATGGCAACTGACCCCTAAATCGCAATGGGAAGAACCCACCATCGAGATCGAGCACGATTCGTATCGCTCCTATGGTCGGAACTATTCATCTTCTTCTTTATAAGTATTTTTGAATCTCATCGTAGGTAAACCCTCGCTGGAGCAGAAATCGTAGTTTTTGATCTTCACGGTAGGATTGATGTTGTTGGCTGAGGAAATGCAGATTGGCGAAATACGTTTTTTCATCCAACTCATCCATTGCTTTTTGGATGGCCGCATTAGGCAGTTGTAGTGCTTGCAGCCCGGCACGTATCTTCATTCGGCCCCAGCGCTGGTAAGCGACCTTGTCGTGCACGTAGGCTTTGCAAAAACGCTCATTATTCAAAAAACAGTCTGCAAATAATTTTTCTTCGATGAAATCGTGTAAAGATGGTTCAATACCCCATTCCCAAAGTTTACGCCGAACATCTGCTGCACAGTGTTCTGAACGAGCGCAATAAGCCTGTGCTTTATCAAGTGCTTCTTGCTTGGATAATTCGTGCTTTTCCATAAACATCTTTGGATAGTTGTATATCGGAATAATTTAGTCCGCTTAACATCGTTGCTATCTCTTTGGGATACGCTTCGTTAATCTCAAAAAACAGCAGTGAACCCAAGTGCAGCGATGCAATGCGACGATAAAACTTCAGCGGATCTTCATCCGGAACAAAAAGCGCAGTATGCGGTTCGTAATCCAATACGTTGGGTCGCATCTCTTCTTTCTCCCGTTCACAGATATAGGGCGGGTTAGAAACAACGATGTCGTATGGAGGGTTTTTATCGATGGAATCGCGCAGTTCTCGCTCTTTCAATGTCCTGAATATATCCGCTACTCGAAACTCTACTTCCACTTCATTCCGCTTTGCGTTCTCTTTAGCCACTTCAATCGCACCTTCCGAGATGTCAATTCCCATTACTTCCCATTCTGGGTGTGCTTTCTTGAGCGCAATAGCAATACAGCCACTCCCTGTACCGATATCTAAGACTCTCAATGGCAGATTGTTAGTATGTGCTTCTTCATGATTAATCCTATCTACCAGTTCTGCTGTTTCCGGACGTGGAATCAACGTGTCAGGCGTGACTTTTAAATCCAGCCCATACCACTCTGAGCGCCCGAAAATGTACTGAATCGGTTCAAAATGATGCAATCGATCGATAATTGTTTGCAAGTTTGGAATATTTTTTGTACCTTTGCAGCCTGTAAGGATTTCGTTGCGCGAAAGCCCCGTACTTTCTTCCACGATCCACCAGGCTATGGCTTGTGCTTCGTCCCGGGGATAGAGGTCGGTAAGTTGAGAGGTGATATGTGCTATGATTTCTTTCACGCTGCAAAATTACAAAAAAAATATGGAATACGCAAATTATATTGCCCGTTGTATCGAAATTGCTCGTCGTGGTGAGTATTTTGTAGCCCCCAACCCCATGGTAGGGGCTGTTTTGGTCGGGCCTGACCCTAACTCTTCTTCGGAGGAAAAAGAGATTATTCTGGCGGAAGGTTGGCACGAACGCTATGGCGAGGGGCACGCGGAAGTCAATTGTTTTCGGAATTTCGATAAATCAAACTATCGGGAGGTCGATTTATCGAAATGCACCCTTTATGTTTCGCTCGAGCCCTGCTCACACTACGGCAAAACCCCTCCTTGTGCGAAATTGATTATTGATAAAGGAGTCGGAAAAGTGGTGGTGGGTATGTTGGATCCGAATCCCCTCGTAGCCGGAAAAGGCGTAGCGATGTTGCGTGCGGCCGGTATTGAAGTGGTTGTGGGGGTATTGGAAGAGCGATGCCGGGAACTGAACAAACGTTTTCTTTGTCTGCATGAGAAACATCGGCCGTATGTTATTCTTAAGTGGGCTCAAACAGCCGATGGATTCGTAGATAGATTGCGTTCGATTCCCCTTCATCCCTCCGCCGGTGAACATCTCAATGGTGCTTTACCCATCTCTACTCCCCAAACGAAAGCGCTCGTTCATCGGATGCGTGCGGAGAATATGGCAATTATGGTAGGTACCCGCACAGTGCTGTTGGATAATCCGCGGTTATTAAATACGCATTGGGAGGGACGAAATCCTATTCGAGTCACGTTAGACAGACATCATCGCATACCTTCTGATGCGCGCATTTTTTCCGATGAATCCGAGACAATCGTGTATCGGGATTGCACCGAGTGGCCCTTCGTCTTGAAGGACCTCGCGCAACGGAATATTCATTCCGTCTTAGTCGAAGGGGGCCCCACACTATTGGCGCATATTTTTGAGACAGGTCTTTGGGATGAGATACACATCGAAGTGGCGCCCGAACTATCCATCGGGGAGGGCGTTCCTGCTCCGGATATTAACCTGCCTGACCATTTTGAAACAGTGGACGGCCATCGTCTGTACACGATAAAAAATGGCAAAAACTAATGCAAAATTTGCATATATGCAAAAATTGTAGTACCTTTGCACCCGATTTTTTAGTAGAATAGTTATGAAAAAGAAAATTTTTATATGGATTTGGGCTGTCTTGATTGCTGTGCCTTTCTTTGCGGAAGATGTAGTATATCTCAATACCGATCAGTTTCGTGCGCGCATTTTCGATTATAAGACCGAGAGAGATTGGGTGTATAAGGGCGATAAACCTTGTGTGATTGATTTTTATACCACGTGGTGTGGGCCGTGTAAGCGGTTGGCTCCAATCATGGATGAGCTTAGCCAGACTTATTGCGGCCAGGTGGCATTCTATAAAGTCGATACGGAACGTGAACGTGAATTGGCTTATGTGTTTGGTATCAGTTCTATCCCTCAGGTACTTTATATTCCCGTTGACGGAAAACCGATGTTATTAAAGGGATTGTATCCCAAGGAGGAAATTGTACGCATCATCGAAGAGTTTTTGTTGGCCGAGAAAAAGGAATAAAGTCGTTTTTGTAAGATGCAAGTCGAATTCATACTTCTCATATTATCTTTACTTTTTTTCGTTAGTATTATTGCCGATAAAATCGGTTATAAATTCGGAGTTCCTGCCTTATTGTTATTCCTGATAGTCGGAATGTTATTCGGCTCGGATGGTATAGGCGCTTTATTTGGCGGGGCTGGATTGCAGATTGATACGGAGAATGCGCAAGCACTCAGTACGGTTGCAATGTGTATCATCCTATTCACAGGTGGAATGGATACCAAACTGAGTGACGTAAAATCGGTGCTTGCTCCTGGTGTGACTTTGGCTACAGTCGGCGTCTTAATGACCTGTGTGATCACTGGCGGAATAATCTATTATATTTTTGGTTGGCTCCATGCTGTAGCTACAGTCTCCATTTGGATGGCTTTGTTGATGGCTGCTACCATGTCCAGTACGGATTCTGCCAGTGTCTTTTCTATCATGCGAACCAATGGTATTGGCTTGAAGCATGATTTAAGACCATTATTGGAATTGGAATCCGGAGCCAATGACCCGATGGCTTATGTTCTCACAACGACGCTCATTGGAGTCGTACTTTCCACCGCGGATCATATAGATACGTTGCCTATTATTCAAACGATAGTGGTGCAACTCGTGATGGGTACAGTCCTCGGTTTTGCTTTGGGCGAAGGGCTGGTGCTTCTGCTACGTCGGGTGCAATTAGCCAACGAAGCGCTATATCCTATCATGGTGCTTACTGCTTGTATTTTCATCTTTGGTATCACTCATTACTTGCAAGGGAACACCTATCTCGCGGTGTATGTTGGCGGTTTGATTATCGGTAATAACAAGTTCACGCGTAAACGCCAAACAAAAGCGTTCTTCAATGGTTTGGCTTGGCTCAGCCAATTGGTGATGTTCCTTATGTTAGGTTTGATGGTTCAGCCAAAGGAGTTTATTCATCTCAATGTGTGGCTCCCGTGTCTTATCATTAGCTTGGTGATGATATGTATTTCGCGCCCGATAGCGGTTTGGCTTTGTATGCTTCCATTCAAGCGCTGGCATACTCGTGACCGGATAATGCTTAGTTGGGTGGGGCTCAAGGGCGCAGTTCCGGTGATTTTCGGTGTGATGTGTAAGGCACAAGGGGTGCCGAATGCGGATATCATATTAAATGTCATTTTCCTTTGTACAATTATTTCCCTTATTGTGCAAGGAACTTCATTGAGTGTGATGGCACGCAAACTGAAACTGGCTACACCGCCGCAAAACGAGAATCGTTTAGATCATTTCGATTTGGATTTGCCGGATGAGATTCAATCTACAGCGCGAGAAGTGGAAGTAACTCCGGATATGATCGAATTTGGGAATACCCCCAGTAAACTGCAGATACCTCCACGCACGCTCATTATTATGGTGCGTCGTGGCGAAGATTTCTTCGTTCCTACCGGTTCCAGTGCACTTGAAGTGGGTGATCAGTTGTTGGTGATTAGCGACCAGGATGCTGAGGCTTCGTTCAAACAATTGGCTAATGAAGCGGAAGAAGAAGCTCTATGGCGTGCAGAGATGAAACAAAAGGCAAAGAAGCGTTGGATGCGGGCTACTCAATGGATGCGTCGTGATAAAAAGGCAACCTCTAATAAAGAAGGTTCTGAAAACGAAATGAATAGTACAAATATAGAATGAAAACAACAGTCTTTTTAACCGGAGCAACCGGTACAATGGGATATGCGGGTATGACAGAAATACTGCGCTATCCGGAAAATTATGAATTACGTATATTGGCTCGTCCGAGCAAAAAGAACAAAGAGTTGCTGGCTCCGCTCATGGCGACTCATTCTACCCTGCATGTTATTTGGGGAGATTTGACCAGCTATGACGATGTGCTCAAAGGCGTATCGGGTGCGGATATCGTGCTCCATGTTGGTGGCATGGTATCTCCGCAGGCTGATTACCGTCCTAAGGCTACCTTGCGAACCAATATTTCTGCAGCAGAAAATATCACCAAGGCAATATTGGCGCAACCGGACGATAAGCAACCAAAAGTGGTCTATATCGGTTCTGTGGCGCAGATGGGTGACCGACGTGAACCGCTCCATTGGGGACGTGCAGGGGATCCTATTTGTGTTTCTGCGTATGACCATTACGGATTGACTAAAGCACAGGCGGAGCGTATCATCACCAATTCCGGTATTAAAACCTGGGCTTCATTGCGCCAGTCCGGAATTCTCTATCCGGCTATCTTAAAGAACTACGACCCTATTATGTTCCACGTGCCTATCCGTGGTGTCTTGGAGTGGGCAACGGTGGAAGATAGTGGCCGTTTGTTAGAGCGGGTTTGTCGTCCCGATGTGCCGGAAGAGTTTTGGAAGAATTATTACAACATCGGTTCTGGAAAAGAGTACCGTTTGAGTAATTATGAGTTTGAGGTTCTTTTACTGGATGCAATTGGGTGCCCAAGACCGGAGAAGATATTTAATGCCAATTGGTTTACGACCCGCAATTTCCATGGAATGTGGTATATAGATGGTGATAAGTTGGAAGATATGCTGCACTTCCGCGCGAATGTTCCTGTGAAAGAGTATTTCGCGCAGATGGCTAAAGCTCCCTCCTTGCCATGGGGAATTAAGTTCGCGTCCAAGACACATATTGCCAAACTCTTCCCGCATTGTGTCAAGTTAGCCATGCGTGCCATGGCGAATAGCAAAGAGCATGGTACGCAATGGTGGATAAAGAATGGGGTGAAACAACGCATCAATGCGTACTATGGATCACTGGAGGCATATAAAGCAATTCCTGATTGGAAACATTTCGATGTAAGTCATAATAGTGAAGAATACGTCCTTTTGAATCACGGGTATGATGAAAGCAAACCCATGGAAAGCCTCACTATTGCCGATTTGAAGAAAGCGGCCGAGTTCCGTGGTGGAAAATTGGTATCCGATAAGGTAAAGGCAAAAGGATTAGAATTGTGGGATACACAATTGGAATGGCAGGACGCCAATGGCAATGTATTCTCCGCTACCCCACGTCTGATTTTGTTGGGTGGTCATTGGTCCCCATTCGATATGCCGTATCCGTATGCCCATGAGCCCAAGGAGAAACAAGTTCCCTGGCATTGGGATCGTGTGGCAAAACAAAATCCGTTCTTTGCTCAGTTATGGGCACCCCTGCATGAGGCAGATGAAGATAATATCTACGGACCGGAGGTTTTTGAAGGCTGGGAGAAATAATGTATTTTGACGAGTTAGCGCTTTCAGATGAAGTATTAGATGCATTGTGGGATATGCATTTCGATGAGTGTACCCCTGTGCAAGAAAAAACAATTCCTGTTATACTAGATGGTCATGATGTTATTTCCTGTGCTCAAACTGGTACGGGAAAGACGGCTGCGTATATTCTACCGCTTCTTACCAATCTCGCTTTTGATAACCATGATCCTAATAAACTGAATGCGATTATCATGGCGCCTACTCGAGAACTGGCGCAGCAGATAGACCAACAAATGGAAGGGTTCGGTTATTATGTTCCCTTCTCGTCCGTTCCTATCTATGGAGGCAAGGATAATAGCGCGTGGGGAACACAAGTGACAGGCCTGCAAAAAGGAGCAGATATCGTCATTGCCACGCCCGGGCGTTTGCTTAGCCAGATGAATATTTACGACATCGATTTCTCAGGTGTAAAATATTTCATCCTCGATGAGGCAGATAGAATGCTCGACATGGGTTTCTATGACGATATAATGACTATCGTCCGTCAATTACCGAAAGAACGCCAAACTATTATGTTCTCGGCTACCATGCCGGAGAACATCCGCCGGATGGCAAAAGCAATCATGCGCAATCCCGTGGAAGTGCAAATAGCCGTTTCTCGTCCTCCGGAGACTATTCGTCAAATGCATGCACGGTTATATGAGGCACAAAAACCGGGCTTCGTGCAACTTGCCCTGCAAGGACGTGACCTAAAGAAAGTCATTATTTTCGCGGGTAAAAAACAGCGAGTCAAGGAACTCACGCGTACGTTGCGTATGTTAAAAATTGACGCGCGCGCGATGCATTCCGACTTGGAGCAGCATGAACGTGACCAGGTAATGCTCGATTTTCGTAATGCCAAAATTGATGTGCTGGTGGCTACTGATGTAGTGGCTCGGGGAATCGATGTAACAGATGTGCCGCTCGTTATCAATTATGATGTACCGCACGACCCCGAAGATTATATACATCGTATTGGTCGAACAGCTCGTGCAGAGAATAGTGGTGAAGCAATCACTTTGGTAACACCCGAAGACGCGCGGTATTGGAACCGGATTGAACAGTTCCTGAAAAAAGAGGTTGAACGTGTGAGTCTGCCCGCCGCTTTGGGTGACGCGCCCGCAGATAGCGCGTACGAAAGACCTAAAAAGAACTCCCCAAAGAAGAAAAGTCCGTTTTTTCATACATCTCGTCATAAAAAAGCAGTATCTTTGCACCGAAATTCAAAAATGTAAAATCAAATGAAGAAGGTTGGATTAGTAACATGGATGCTGCTTGTGTTTGGATGGATCTCCGGAACTGCAAAAATAATCAAAGGTAGTGTTATTGACGCGGATGGCAAGGCGATGCCTTTTGTCACTATCTCTGTGTTGGCACAAGACTCAAGTTTACTAACCGGTGCTATCACGGATGATGATGGTCTATATGCCATTGAAGTAACGGCCAATCAGTATATTATTCAGGCTTCGTATGTGGGTTATGTAACGGCATACGGTGGTCCGGACTTTTTGTTGCGAGAAGAGACCGAAAAACTCGCCGAAGTTGAAGTAAAAGCGAAGAAACCGCTTATCGAACGGCAGATGGATAAACTGGTAGTGAATGTAAGTGCCTCACCCTTAGCTGCTGGTTCGAATGGAAATGATATTCTGCGTCGTGCACCGGGTGTCCGTATCGATAAGGATGGGAACATTACGGTTAATGGCAAAAGCGTTGAAATCTGGATTGACGGAAAACCCTCCTATCTTAGTGGTCAACAGTTGAAGGCTATGCTCGATGGAACAGACGGTAATACTATCGAAAAAATTGAGATTATCTCGAATCCATCGGCAAAATATGACGCGAGTGGACAAGGTGGTATCATCAATATTAAGACCAAACGCAACATGATGAAGGGTTTGAATGGTATACTTTCTGCAGCCTATGGAGGAATGTATTTCGGCGATGTGAAGCGCTGGTTACAGATGGATATGGTATCGCTCAACCTTAATTACCGCAGCGAGAAAACCTATACCTTCGGCCAACTCACCCAGGTCTTTGCGCAAAACGATATCGATCTCGAGACATACCGCAAAACCCCTACTTTGGAGAACTATTCCTATTCGGGCTATGCGATGGATTTCCAGTATTATATGCTGAAGGTAGGCAATGATTGGTATATCGACTCGGTCAACACACTCGGTTTTATCCTTCAAGTGCCGTATATGAAGGTGAACCAGCGGATCATCGATGGCCGTAACTATGCCTATACGGTCGAGGGAACGGATACCGTTAGCAAAAGCATAAGCCATACGGGTGCGCAAATACAGTCTCCGCAACACACCGCGAACCTTAACTATACCCATACCTTCAATGATGAATTGGAGCGTGAACTGACGGTTAACGTGGACTATAACCGCTATAACAACAAGACTGCAAATACCCAACTGACCCGGTACGACGAGCTTATTCCTTATTCTCTGGGGCTGAATATCAATAGCCAACAGGTGATAGATATTTATAGCGCGAAACTGGATTTCCAGACAAAATTCTGGAAAACAGGCATGATTGAGTGCGGTGTGAAGTACGGACTTTCGTCCACCAATAATCACATGACTACTGACTCCATTTTTGACGACATCCCGCTCAGCCAGACCCGGCAGGATTTCCGTTATGATGAACATGTGGCTGCTGCATACATCTCTGTAGGCAAACAGTTTGGTGAGCACTGGTCGGTCAAACTCGGTCTCCGCGGAGAGTATACCTATAGTTTCGGTAACTGGCTCAGTGCCGATTCGGTTACTCGTAGGTCTTATTTCAATCCTTTCCCGACGGCATACATCGGATATACCACTTCGCCGCTTGGCAAATTGCAACAACCGCTAGTAGTCAGCGCCAGTTATACTCGCCGCATCAAGCGACCGAACTACTGGATGCTCAACCCGTTCCGGACTTATGTGGATGCATATAGTTATCAGGAAGGTAATACGGAACTTACGCCGGAATTCAATAACGATGTCGAACTCCATTTCTCATGGACGCAGTATCTTAATGTAACGTTCAACTTCGCACACACCCAAGATATGTTCTCGCAGAAAACAACGATTCTGCCGGATGGTATGGGCTTTACGAAATGGGGTAATTTCGGTACATGTACAACTCACGGTGGAAATTTATCGCTTACTGAACTCCCACTTGTGCCGAAGTACGTTACAGCTGAAGATGGTTCAAAATCAATGCAGGGCGCTTGGCTTGCATTAACTGTCAATGCGGGCTGGTTACATTTCATCAATAAGTCTTATGAGAAAAATGCCGATGGCAAATCAGCCTATGAAAACCGCACTCACTATGGTTATGTTGGTGGAACGCTTTCTGCTTATCTGCCCAAAGACTGGACATTGACATTTGACGGTAACTGGTCATCGCCGATGACCACTGGTTATAATAGGCAGGGAAGTATGTATTTCCTCAGTTTTGGTGTGAGGAAGATGCACATGCCTAAGGGACTCATTTTCAATCTCAATATTCAGGACCTCGCGCGTTCGCTCAACTTAGTGGACAAGAGCGAAGGAATGGCACCGGGATATGAAAGTTGGTACGGAAATTACATACGTCAACAACGTGTGATGTTCTCTATTACGTGGATGTTCGGCCAGTATCAGCAACATAAGAATCGTAAGGTCGGTAACATGGATGAACTCAATCGTCTTGGAGGAGGCGGAGGTGTCCAAACAGGAAACTAAGATTACAAACATACATGGAACAAATCATTTCTCTCAATGAAGCATTAGACACCCCTACTTTTTATGGGGTGAACAATCACAACATCTTGTGCCTCAAGAACCAGCATCCGGAAGTGCGCGTGGTAGCACGAGGATATCAGGTGAAGGTAACAGGATCCGAATCGGCAGTCTTGAATTTTGCAAACTCACTGCATCTATGTGAACAATTTTGTATCCGAAACAATCGACTGACGGAACAAGATATCCTAATGCTTTTGCACGGAGATAAACCTCAAGAACAGGCCACTGATGATTTGATTCTGCATGGTGTCAACGGAAAATCAATCTATGCCCGGTCTATCAACCAAAAAGCACTTGTCGCAGCATATGAAGAGAATGATTTGCTATTCGCGGTCGGCCCGGCTGGAAGTGGTAAAACCTATACAGCGATAGCCTTGGCTGTAAGGGCGCTGAAACAAAAGGAGGTGAAGCGGATTATCCTTTCCCGCCCTGCTGTAGAAGCCGGAGAGAAATTGGGCTTTTTGCCCGGTGATATGAAGGAGAAGATCGATCCCTATCTCCAGCCCTTGTACGATGCCTTGCAGGATATGATTCCTGCAGCTAAACTGACCGAATACATGGAAAAAGGTACAATCCAGATTGCCCCTCTCGCTTTTATGCGCGGACGCACGCTCTCTGAAGCGGTGGTTATCCTTGATGAGGCACAAAATACAACGGCTTTGCAACTGAAGATGTTTCTTACCCGCCTCGGATTAGGAGGAAAAATGATTGTTACCGGTGATATGACGCAGATTGACCTTCCTGTTTCCCAAAAATCCGGATTGCGCGATGCAATGGAACGTTTTCATAACATAAAAGGTATCAAAATCATCGAATTCAACGAAAAAGATATCGTTCGCCACCCGCTCGTAAAGCGCATTGTCGCAGCGTACGCAAAAGAGTAAATTGATTAATTAATAACGCATTTTTGTTAAAAATGCAAAAATATTGCTCAAATATTTGGTAGTTTCAAAAAAAAGCAGTACTTTTGCAAGCTTTTTCGTGTAAAAAGCACGTCATTATTATTAATCCGGGCAGGAACTCGCGCAGTTCAACGCCCACAAACAACGCAAAAACAAATGGCAACAAAGATTCGTTTGGCTCGTCATGGTCACAAAGACTATGCTTTCTACCACATCGTAGTAGCTGACAGCCGCTCGCCGCGTGACGGCAAAATTATCGAACGTCTCGGTTCGTTCAATCCTAACACTAACCCTGCAGCCGTTATCCTTGATTTCGACCGCGCTCTTTATTGGGTAGGCGTTGGAGCACAACCGACCGACACCGTACGTACCATCCTCTCCAACGAGGGCGTGCTCTTGATGAAGCACCTCAATGGTGGTGTCGCAAAAGGCGCATTTAGTGCAGAAGAGGCTCAAAAGCGTTTCGACGCTTGGAAAGCACAAAAAGATGCTAAAGCTGGTAAGATCAGCCAGGCAGAAGCGGACAAAAAAGCTGCTGCCGCAAAGGCTCTTCTCGCTCAGGAGGTAGAGACCAATAAGGCTATCGCTGCTAAGATTGCAGAGAAGCGTGCCGCTGCTGCCGCAGAGCTCGCTGCTGCTGCACAAGAGGCTGCGCAGGAAGCTGCTGCCGCAGAAGCAGAGGCTAAAGGTGAAGTTCCCGCTGAGGAGGCTGAGGCATAAAAAGCTGCTTTAGCTTAGCAAAAAGAAGTTCAAAACGAAAGTTTTGGGCTTTTTTTTTGTATATATCAAAAAAAAATTGTACCTTTGCGCACTTTTTATGTGGCAAAGGTTAGCAGACATATTGCGTGCAAATACGAAGGTGGCGGAGAACTACGTTTTTATGACGTTGCTTCAAGTGCTGAATGTCTGTTTTTATTTGCTTATTTATCCATTCCTTATTCGCGTTTTGGGTGCAGAGAGCTACGGATTATATGCTTTCGCGTTAGCAATAGTGACTTTATTCATCTATTTTGTGTCCTTTGGCTTTGACTTGCCGGCTGCTAAAAAAATTGCTGAAAATGCTGAGAATAACGAAGTCAAGTCGCAGGTATTGTCGGAAGTGACGACGACCAAGATATGGTTAGAATTAATAGCTGTCTCATGCTTTGGAGCACTTCTTTTATTGGCTCCCAAGATGGCATCTAATAAAATACTATTTGGTATCCTTTTTGCCCAAACAATCAATAATATATTATTCCCACAATGGTATTTTCAGGGTATTCAACGCATGCGGGTGGTAACGTATATTCAAGTTGCTTTCAAGTTAATTAGTCTGCCTTTTATCTTCTGGCTTCTTCGTAGTCCGGATGATGTGTGGATTTATGCACTCATTGTGTCCGTCTGCTCCGTTATTGGTAGCTTGGTTGCATGGGGAATAATTAGAATAAAAGAAGGATTGTGTATTCGTTTAGTACCTATCTCCAGTTCATTAGCGATGATACGAGAAACTCTGCCATTTTTCCTTAGTAATGCTACGGGAGTAATCAAAGAACAAGGATTGGTGTTAATCATCGGACAATTCTTAGGAATGAGTGATGTCGCAATATATGATTTAGCCAATAAGATCATTATCATTCCACGTACAATACTCAGCAAACTCAACGATGCGCTTTTCCCAAAGATGATGGCTCAGCCGGATACAGCAAGAACGAAAAAAGTAGTGCATACAGAATGGTTAATAGGACTGCTTTCTATTTTCTTGGTGGCAGCCTTGGGATATCCTGCAATATTACTCTTGGGCGGCAAGACAATGATGGCATCTTTCCCTGTAAGTATTATCTTGAGCATCACCATACTGACATGGCTTGTAGTCGGTGCGATGATATATTTCTATATTATTCCTTCCGGAAAAACCTACTATATTACCATTAACCAACTGATAGCAATGTTGACTACTTTTGCTTTTGCGGGATTCGGTCTATATTTTATGCCTAATGTGTACGTGCTTGCCGGCAGTTTGGCTTTGTCCGGAATAATAGAAATCATCTTTTGTTTAACTATCTTACGTCATAAACTACAATGAAAATAAGCGTTATAGTACCGGTTTATGGTGTGGCGAAATATATAGAACGCTGCGTTAAATCACTATTAGAGCAGACGTATACAGACAAAGAAATCATTTTCGTCAATGACGTGACAAAGGATAGTTCGGTTGAAATAATAAACCAAATAACTGCTAATTATCCGCTTGTGCAGACAACCGTTTTACATCATAATGAGAATCGCGGTTTAGCTGCTGCACGCAAGACGGGATTAGTTGCCGCGACGGGGGAATATATCGTATCCGTTGATGGAGACGACTATTTGGAAAAAGATGCACTTGAGGTGTTAGCTCAAAAAAGTCAAGAGACAAATGCGGATATTATCGGAATGAACTGTTGGTTTGAGTGGTATGATAAGAAGGCTGAATATAAAGGTCGTTGGGTAGAAGACCCCACGCAATACAGTGCTCTTTTACTTAGCGGAGCCACTTTGCCCGGTGTCTGTCTGCATATGATTAGGAAAGAGTTATACAATCGAGCGGACATATGGCCTATAGAGGGACTAAATAACGGAGAAGACTATGTAACAACACCTCGTTTGGCGTGGTATGCTAATAGAATTGCGAAAGTTGAAAAACCTCTTTATCACTATACTCAGACTAATAGCGCTTCTATCGTACATGTTGTGTCCGAAAGCAATATTATCCAACTGACACGGGCGATCCATATACTTACTGCGTTCTTTAGTGACAAGAAAGAATGTGCTCGTGCGCTGAGTGCGGGTCAATGGTTAAAGAAAACAGATATGATGATGAGGGCTCAAAGAAGCGACTATTGTTTGGTGGACGCTATGCCGACAAGTATGCCTGTTGTAAATGACACCATGACTAATGTTCAGCGGATAGCTGTACGAATGATAGTAAAGAAACAATGGACGTTATTGTGGTTTTATAGTCGTATCTGCAGTGCTGCAATAGAATTATTGCAAATACTGAAAGGACGTAGAAAAGCATGCTGACCTATCTGCTCAATATGGCTTTTGCGGTGGTTGCTACGGTGCTTTATATAAGGGCGCCGTGGACGTATAGTTACGACTACTGCTTGACGCTGATGACCTGTTTCATCGCGCAGAACGTGTTATTCTTCGCCACGAACAAACGCCAACACTGGTTGGGCTTTGAGTTCTTTTTCGCTCTATCATTTTTTCTCGTTAATTTCGTATATCCGGTCTTCTATGCCCCTACGGAACGTATCTATTGGTCGTTCTTCTCGTTTACCTTCAACGATGATTTTGTAACCCGCTCTACTGCCCTTGCGTATTTTGGCTACGCATGGTACATGCTTGGGGCGACGCGCATCCTCCAACTACGACGTGAAGAACCGACTGAACCCACCTTCACAATCTCTATGAAGGAATACATCTGGTTCTTTGGCATCACTATCAGCGCATGGGTGCTCTTTGTCCTAACCGGAGGATTGGCTGCATTGCAAAGTGTTTATGCGCAGGGTTCGAATCTGCGAGATGTGGGCATTTATAGCTATTTCAATAATATCTTCACCATTGGCTGTTACATGATGGCCATCTTTATCTTCCGCTTGCCAAAACAGAAATGGTGGTTTTATTTATTGGTTATAGGGGTATTCATGCTGCTATTATTATCCACGGGTAGTCGTCAATTAGCTGTCGGATTGACGCTCGTGATGATAGTCGGATTTAGCATGTACGCTTATCATCTTAAATGGTGGCAAGTGGCAGTTGTAATAGCAGGCGGAACACTTGTTCTTTTCCTGATAATGACTTTGCGTACAGAGGGCCTGGACCCGGAGGCTTGGAAGATAAAACTGGCGCATACCAAACTGGAGGAATTTTGGGACATTTATGAAGATCTGATCATTAATGATGTCAACCTCTTCCGCCTCTTCGGATGGGCGCAAGAGAATGACCTCACATGGTTTCAAGGTATGACCCTTGATATTGCGTCACCTATTCCTGGCTTGGGTGGATATATAATTAACCATTCTGACGCACCGCGATATATGTTAGATGGTGGGGAATTACCAAGTTATCTGTTCTTGGGCGCTGATGCTACTTGGGGAACAGGAACCAATATGATAGGTGAAGCCTACCGTTCGTTTGGCGCTATTGGAACTGCTATTGCTATGTTCCTAATCGGCTTATGGGTAAAAGAGAGTTATTATAGAGCAAAAGAAAATGTGTATTGGTACATGATGTATTTCTTGCTTGTTAGTCATGCTCTTGTTTATCCACGTGCTCCGTTACTATTTGATCCGCGATTGGTGACATGGGGTCTTTTGCTCCTACTCATTGTTCGGACAATTGCTAGCCATCAAGAGCAAATCGTGAATTGGTTGAACCGCATCGGAAAAAGAAAGGAGGAAAAGGTATGAATCTCCTCTATTGCATACCTCATCTCTATAATTCCGGTGGTATGGAGCGGGTGTTGACTCAAAAGGTAAACTGGCTCGCTACTCACACAAAGCATGAACTGACAATCATCACAACCGAGTTGACGCCCAAGGGTTTGAACGAGTGTTATTTCCCCTTGAATAAACGGGTGAAAGTGGTAGCTTTTGATATAGATTTTAATGCCGACTACAACAAACCGCTTTGGTCTAAATGGATGGGACATATGCGGCGCTTGCGCGCTTACGAAAAAGCCTTGCGCAAATATGTCAATGAGAATCATATTGATTTGTGCATCTCCCTCTGTGGTAAAGAAATTGCCTTTCTCAATCAACTACCTTGCCGAACGATTGCAGAATCGCATTTTGCTAAAGAACAAAGGACGCAATTATTGATGGCTAATCATAGCGGATGGTTTTGGGCATTATTGGGAAGAGTTCGTACATGGCAGTTAGTGCAATCTGTAAAACCGTTGGAACGATTAGTAGTACTGACCGATGCGGATAAAACAGATTGGCAGCGATCTGGCTGTACCAATGTCATGTGTATTCCGAATCCGTGCAGTCTGGATGGTCAAAAAGTATCGATTAAATCGGCGAAATCAAAGACCATCTTAGCAGTAGGACGTCTACATGAGCAAAAAGGATTTGATCTCTTGCTGCAAGCTTGGAAACCGATCGAGAAGACTTATTCGGATTGGTCTTTGCGTATAGTAGGAGAAGGTCCTAAACGAGCTGAATTAGAAGCACAAATAGAGTCACAAGGTCTGAAACGGGTAGTTCTTGCAGGTACTACGAACGATGTGTTAAGCGAATATGCTGCAGCATCGCTTTATATACTTTCCTCTCGTTATGAAGGTCTACCGTTATCCCTTATCGAGGCCATGTGGAGTGGATTACCTTGTATCGCTTTTGACTGTCCGCAAGGACCGGCTGAACTACTGGCGAAAGATAGAGGATGGCTCGTGCCCAATGGAGATGTTACGGCACTTACAGCACAAATAGCCTATGCTCTGTCTCATCCCGAAGAAGCATTAAAGCGTGCGCAGAAAGCACAAATATTTGCACAAACAACCTATAGCGAAGCGGCTATTATGCCGCAGTGGGTGCAACTCATTGAGTCATGCAAGTAATATACGATAATATTATCTATTCTTTACAACGATACGGAGGCATCTCGGTTGTATGGAATGAACTCTTGTCAAGAGCGAGGGCAGATCGGGATATTGACCTGGTAATCCTAGACTTTCCTGCTGGTCAAGACCTACGCATGTTGGAGCGATATCGTGTTCCCGCTTTCCAAGCCAAAGCGCCTGCCATTTTTCATTCCTCATATTTTCGAATTCTTCCACAAGAGGGAGTGTATAATGTGACGACAGTCCATGATTTGACGTATCATTTCTATCGTCATGGTTTAGCCAAGAAAGTGCATCTTTGGGAAGAAGAACGAGCGTTGAGGAATAGTGAAGCAGTGATATGTGTGAGTGAAAATACCAAGCGAGATCTGTTGCATTTCTATCCGTGGGTAAAAGAAGAAAATATTCGCGTTATATATAACGGCGTCGGAGATGAATTTTATCCGATAGAATCGGTTGAAAAGAAAGGCTATCTGCTTTTTATTGGAAATAGCCAAGTTGCCTATAAACGTTTTGATGTGGCTCAAGAAGTGGCGAAACGAACAGGACTTGAACTAAGAACGGCTTCTAACGTGACCCGCGAACAACTCAATGTAATGTACAATGAAGCTTTGTGTCTGCTGTACCCATCTGACTATGAGGGTTTTGGAATACCCATTCTGGAGGCTCAAAAAGCAGGATGCCCTGTTATTGCACAAAGTACATCTTCTATTCCGGAAGTAATGGGGGATGGAGGGCTCTTGGTGTCACATGATACGACCGCCCGGATGGCAGATGCTATGGCACAAAAGGTGCAGCAACTTCTCTCTCAACCCACTCAGTCCATTATAGAGAAAGGAATGCAAAATGTCAAGCACTTCTCTTGGGATAAAACCTATGCACAAACAAAACAAGTATATGAAGATATCTATTATAACCATCACTTACAATAGTGCCAAGACAGTACAACGAGCCTTGGATAGCGTACAGAACCAGCACTATTCAGACATTGAGCACATCATTGTGGATGGGGCTTCGTCGGATGGTACACGTGAAATAGTAGAAAAATACGCGGCGGATCATAAGAATGTGCGTTACATCTCTGAACCCGATAAAGGTATTTATAATGCGTTGAATAAGGGCATTCAAATGGCTACAGGTGATGTAATCGGTTTTTTACATTCCGACGATATGCTATATTCCTCCGATTCCATCGGACAAATTGCTGCTTCTTTTGAGAACAAATCAGTAGATGTCGTCTATGGCGATCTGCAATACTGCCATGGAGAGAAAGTAATTCGTCGTTGGCGCAGTAATGCGTTCCGCCCGTTGAGTCTAAAGTTCGGATGGATGCCTCCTCACCCTACAGTTTATGTACGTCGTAAAGTATATGAGCAGGTGGGCGAATACGATGAGTGGTTCCATATATCAGCGGATTATGATATGATGCTGCGTATTTTCAAAGGAGGATATCAGTCCTATTATATCCCTGAAGTATTAGTGCGTATGGAGACGGGAGGGGCTAGTAACAAAAATACCAAAGCTCGCTTATCTAAAACGCAGGAGGACTATATCGCTCTCAAAAAAAATAACGTGGGCGCTGGATACTTGACAGTAGCCTTCAAACAACTACGCAAAGTACGGCAATTCCTTCGTAAATCATAGAGAATGTTAAATATTTCTATCGTACTATATCATCCCAATTGGGAGCATGAAGTTCTGCCTCTCGTTGAAGAATTGCTGCGTGTGAAAAATCTACGCAAGATTTATTTGTTGGACAATAGCGAAGATCGAGAGATACATCCCAAATCGGAAATTAAGAACCCGAAGCTTCGATATATGCATATGGCCTCTAATCTGGGATATGGAAAGGCTCACAATATCGCTTTGCGTGAAAGCGCTTATTATAAGACCGAATTGCACCTGGTGATGAATAGCGATATTCAGGTGAAAGCGGAAGATATTGATGCGATGCACGATTGGATGCTCAGTCAACCTCAAGTGGGGCAACTCATGCCGAAAGTGCTTAATCCGGATGGTTCGCAGCAGTTTCTGGCCAAACGTCTTCCTGCGCCTTTGGATGTATTCGGGCGTCGTTTCTTGCCGCAATGGATGATGTCTAAAAGAAATCGTAAATACGAGTTGCGAGATAAGGACTTAACACGTCCGATAAATGCACCTTATTTAAGCGGCTGCTTTATGCTTTTGCGCACAAAAGCAGCGGTGGAATCGGGACTTTTCGATGAACGATATTTTATGTATCCGGAGGATGTCGACCTAACGCGCACCATTCATCGCCATTGGCTCACGCTCTATTATCCAGAGTGGACGGTTGTCCATGCACATGCTCGGGAATCCTATAAAAACAAACACATGCTTTGGGTACATATCCAAAACATGTGTAAGTATTTCAATAAATGGGGTTGGCTCTTCGATTCAGAACGTCATACGTTCAATAATCTATAAGTTAGATATCCTCCGTATATTAGGAGCAATAACAAACCTGCCCATCTTTGCACCTTACGTTCCTTATTCGTTTTTACTGCCATCCATACGATGACGCTTCCCGATGCAGCAATAATGGCATCTAATTCGATACCCTCATAGGCCGGCAATGGGCGTATTGTTGCGCTCATTCCCAATACAAAGAAAATATTGAAGATATTACTTCCGATAACGTTGCCCAATGCGATATCGGAATTCTTTTTAAATGCCGCAATAACCGATGTTGCCAATTCCGGTAGTGAGGTTCCTAATGCGACAATAGTCAGGCCGATGATGGCTTCGCTCACGCCGCAGCGAGTAGCTATATCAACAGCACTCTGAACAATCAGTTCCCCACCTACTACTAGCCCGATGAAACCGCAAGAAACGAGCAGTATTGCCTTGCCGACACCCATAGGTTTAATCGCTTCAGCATCTGCCTCTTCCGGATGATCTTTCGCATGGCGGAACGTATTGTATAGAAAATAACAGAACATGAGCAGCAATACAATACCACCAATTCGGCCTATACCGCGTTCGGATTCACCGAATGGGAGTTGAACGGCAACGAAGCAAAGTACCAATATACCGGCGATAATGGACATCGGGATATCAAAGTCCCGGCTTCGTTTTTGCGATATTACCGGATATACAAGTGCTGTGAGACCTAAGATAACAAAAGTATTGATAATATTCGATCCTAAGATATTCGTTATGGCGAGGTCTGTAGAACCTTCCGCAACGGACACCATATTAACGACAAACTCCGGCATAGAGGTGCCGAATGCCACCACGGTTAAACCGATGACTAAATCAGATATGCCAAAACGTTTAGCAATGGCAGAGGCACCATCTACAAGAAAGTCTGCACCTTTAACCAATGCTACGAAACCGACGATAATAAAAATTATCGCTACCCAAATACCATGTGCTAATAAGGATTCTATCATACGTTAAATAGGAAATGCATTATGTCCCCGTCTTGTACCAGATAATCTTTTCCTTCCGTAGCCAGTTTACCGGCTGCACGGCATTGTGCTTCTCCTCCGAGCTCGATGAAATCGTTATATTTGATTACTTCTGCTCGTATGAAACCGCGTTCAAAATCGGTATGGATAACTCCGGCACATTGAGGTGCTTTATATCCGGCTTTAAATGTCCAAGCCCGCACCTCATCGCTTCCTGCAGTAAGGAACGTACGAAGATTAAGTAATGCGTAAGCAGCTTTAATAAGACGGTTAACACCCGATTCCTGTAAACCAATCTCTTCCAAGAACATCTGACGCTCCTCATAGGTCTCCAATTCCGCAATCTCGCTTTCTATTTTTGCTGCCAAAACCAGCACTTGCGCGTCCTCGTCTTTTACCGCCTCGCGCACTTGATCGACATACGCGTTGCCGTTTACAGCCGAAGCTTCATCTACGTTGCAAACATACATTACCGGCTTGTTGGTTAATAAAAACAAGTCTTTTGCTGCCAGTTCTTGGTCCTTGTTATCTAATTCTACTGTGCGGGCATTCTTGCCTTGAGACAGCGCTTCACGATATTTAACAAGCACTTCGAGTTGTAGTTTCGCATTCTTGTCTCCACCTGCTTTTGCGGCTTTTTCGCATTTCTGAATGCGGGATTCAACGGTCTCCAGGTCTTTTAACTGAAGTTCCGCATCAATAATTTCCTTATCTCGAACCGGATTAACAGAACCATCCACATGCACCACATTCTCATCATCAAAACAGCGTAGAACATGTATGATGGCATCCGTCTCACGGATATTTGCTAAGAATTTATTGCCGAGTCCCTCTCCTTTGCTCGCGCCCTTAACCAAACCTGCAATATCTACAATTTCAACAGTAGTCGGAATGACTCCTCGTTCAGGTTTGCAAAGTTCTCCTAATTTGATAAGGCGTTCATCCGGAACGGTAATGACACCTACATTCGGTTCAATCGTGCAAAATGGGAAATTAGCGCTCTGCGCTTTTGCATTGCTTAAACAGTTGAATAATGTGGATTTACCTACGTTAGGCAATCCTACGATTCCGCATTGTAAAGACATATTTTTTTTTTACGATTTAGCGTGTGATGAGTTATATTTTTTCAAAAAGCGCACAAAATTACTAAAAAATTTGCATATGTGCAAAAAAAAGTGTACTTTTGCAGCCGATTTTATTGCCGCGGTGGTGGAATAGGTAGACACGAGGGACTTAAAATCCCTTGGCCAGTGATGGCTGTGCGGGTTCGATTCCCGCCCGCGGTACAACAAACAATCTAATATTAATTTCTCATGAAAAAAGAAGTACTCTCCTTTTTTTTATTTTTAATGTTCGCGTGCGCGTGCCCGTTCGAAGCTATAGCTGCTATAGCTGTGAACGTTTCGTCTGCTGATGAGTTGGTGGCGATTGCCAACCAGTATGCCGCGACAGCGGGAGCGGATGAACAAAACATCACGCTTACTGCGGATATTGATTTGGATGGGGTGAAATGGATTCCAATTGGAACCAAAGATAAACCATTCAAGGGTAAGTTCGATGGTCAAGGACACACAATCAAAGGTTTTAGAACTTTTGATGCGACGGATGGTGTCGGTTTATTCGGCTTCATCGCTAAAACGGGCGTTGTAGAGAATTTGGGTATCAGCGGTGGCTCTTTGATTGCAAAGAACAAACGTCGAATCGGCGCTATCGCAGGTGTATGCGATGGTACAATTCGCAAGTGTTGGAGTATGGCTTTCATTCCGGTTGCAGGGAATGTCGTCGGTGGTTTGGTCGGTGAGTTATCTGGCAATGGAAGAATGGAGGATTGCTATCAATCGGGCCTGATTCTCAATGCGGCAGATACGATTGGAGCTATTGTTGGTCTTAACTCCGGTAAGTTAACGCGTGTTTTCAACGTGGGTTATGCAAAAAATGGTAATGCCATTGTTGGTTTTGACAATCATGGTACTTATACCGATGTATACTTTGATCGTAAGTTGTATTATCAGAAATCAGGTATTGATGGCGATGCGATTATCGGCTATGATGTAACGGAGGATATGTTCTCGTTATTCAAAAATATCCCCACCACTTGGTCGGTAGCAGAAAACCGCTATCCTATTCTAAAGCAATTCCAATCGAACAAGGCAGCGAAGTTATCGGCGGCTCCGATGTTTATTGAGGCTGGTGATATTGAGCCGGTGAATCACGCCAACGATCTAACCAATAACTTTACCGTTAGCGTAGAAGGCGGTATTACTTGGGCATGCCAGGATGAAAGCGATAAACAGTGGATTCAGATTAGCGGCAAAGATGTGAAGGTCGTTCGCCCTTGTACAGAGACGGATGTATTAGTAGACTCGAAACTGGACACTGAAGTGCGTGTAGTATACATGCGCCCTCGCCGCGTCGAGGATCTATTAGCCGGTACATTTATCAGTTATGATGATGAGACCGGAGAGACAGGGAAAATAATGGGCTATTGCTTTGAGTCTTATTGGGAACTATCTACGCAGAGCAGAGTTGAATATGCTTCTCGCGGTTGGTTGGGAGATGGTGGAGACTATCATTATAAAGTAGAGTTTTATTCTATCGACGATGAGAATAATGATACGACTTTGATAAGTACCTTACTTTCGGATGCTTCGACCTCTGAATATCGCTCTTGGGTTGAGAACTTTATTATCCCTACCGACAAGGCAGGCCATTTCCTCATTCGCAGTTGGGTTCACGATAATGGTTGTGTAACCGATTGGATCGAGAATAAACCCGGTTTCGAGTTCGTGGTATTTGGAGAATTCGTTCCCGGTGAAATCGTGACGAAGATAGATACCATCCTCTTGGATGAAATTCCGACATTTGTTAATGCGCAAAGCAAAACGGAGTCATACGGAGGAGGTGGACCGGTTTATTATCAATGGTTATTAAATGGTGATACGATTCCCGGACAAGAAGGTTTAACGCTTGTTAATTATGCAATTACTCAACCGGGCGTCTATACTTTCACACGTCAAACCCGTGACAGTATATGCTACGTTCCGCAATCTTCTGTAGAATATCTGGGTAAATATATTGTTTATGCGTTTGATAAATTTGATCCGGGTGAGATTACGGATCGTGCAGATACTTCCTTCTGCTCGGTAGAAGATGCACAAGCATACGTTGTCCAAGCAACTTCTGCATCCGGAGGTGTTAGCAACAAAGGATATAATTATCAATGGTATTTCAAAAGCGGCGATGTACTCACGAAGATCAACGGAGCTACGAATATGACTCTTTCGTTAAATGGTCTTACCTTAGAGGCCGGGCATGATTACACGTTCGTTCGAGAAGCAGAAGACAACACTCGCTTCACAACGCTTACTCGTTCGCGTTACGAGAAGAAGATTCGTATCATGGCTGTGTTAACTCCAGGTGCCATAGAGAATGCCACATGGGAGACCTTCTGCTTCGAAGCAGATGACAATAAGTTAACACCCCACACGATTATTATCCATGAGACAACCCCAGCCACATGTAGTGATGGAGTCGTATATGAGTGGATTATGAATCCGGGAAACAAAGTGGTAGGTCAGAATGCAGAGTTGGAATATACATTCATGATGGGAGAGATTAAATTGGGTCAGACCTATACTTTCACTCGCCAAGTGCGCAACTCTAATCCGGATTGCGCTTGGGTTCCCTCTACAGGCGCAGTAAGCCAAGTGTTTGGTAAGAAATCATATCATGAGGTAACCACGATTGTTTGTGCGAACGATCTGCCTTTCACCATGACTTTGGAGGATGGCAAGACCCATGTCTTCTATTCCGCAACGGATGTTTGGACGGTAACAGACGAAAGTGGTATATGTCCTGATATTACCGACTATAAGATAGAATTGGCAACGATGCCGAATTTCCAATTGGACGAGTATGTAAGTTGGTGCCAAACGACAGGTACGATGTCGGTATATTATGTAGAGGATCCGGGTGCTCCTTCGAATGTCTTCTATATTCGTTATTCGGAAGATTTAGCTAAATATATGGGAGCGAAGGATACAACGGGAGTCATTACTACTCCGGGAACTATTTTGTTCGATAATATGCCGAACTTAGGTACGGGTGATCTCTATCTAAATGTTCAGATCGGTTATCAAGCAGAGTCTGCTTCCGGTGTATGTTATAGTACCTCACATTTGATGCGTCTCTATCCGAGTCTGGGCGGCTATGTATATAGCAAGTACGATCGCGTTGTATTTGTGGATAACAACCCGGACAACGGAGCTCTTCCTGATGCTACGGAGAAGTTAGAGTTTGTATCCTATCAGTGGTATAAGAATGGTCTGTTGCAAGAAGGCGAAACCGGACAGTATTACCATGAGGGTGGTGCCATCCTGAACGGAGTATTCTACTGTATGCTGAAAGATACAAAAGGAAATTCCTACCGCACGTGTGATGTTATATTACCGGCAGAGAGTACTTCGAATGCTCCGCAGAGTACAACGGTATATCCAGTACCTGTTGGTGTGGGCGAACCGCTCTCGATTGAGGCTTTCGGTTCGGCTAGAATCGTTTCTTTGGCAGGCGAACGTATTTCCGAAATCGGTACTATTGATGCCAAGGCCATTGTAAATGCTCCGAGAGTACCGGGAATATACTTCGTGCAGATTACGACCGAAGACGGTAGGGTTGAAACACACAAATTAATCGTTAAATGATAGGAGGAACGGATATGAAAAAGACTATTTTAATCGCAAGTATCTTGTTAGTAGCCGTTTCCCTTTCGGCGAAGCAGTATCCGGATTCGATTCAACAAGCGAGTCAAGAGGAACCGAATATTGCTTATGGTTGGAATTTTGAATTCGGAGGAGGTCTCGGAGTTGGCGGTTATCGCTTCTCACAATTGGGATCCAAATTCGCTTCTCCATATACGACCAATAAACTTGGTTTCCCGGCAGGCAATGCGATGGTTGGTATTAACTACTATTTCGTTCCCTGGATGGGTATTGGAACGGGTGTTGAATTCTCAACGTACGCCAATCGTACTGCGGTTACGAAGCCATGGACAGAAACAACATATGATCAATATGGTACGGATCCATGGTGTCAGTACACGATCACTTCTACTCCGCATGCTATTAATGAATACCAGAATCTCTATATGTTAGAGGTGCCTGTAGCATTGAAGTTCCGTTATCGTCCCGGTGTGGTGGGTATGACGGCTTCGTTGGGCATGAAACTGGGCTTCCCGATGTATAATAATTACAAGTTAGCTAACGGAGGTTCGTTTGACAACGAAGTGTACTACCAATACTTCGACTTAACGATGAATGACGTACCAAAAGTGGTAGAGGATGTGACAGTTGATCCTTCATCCGGTATGTTGCCCATGTCGAGTTTCAAGAAGCTCAATTATGCAGTCAGTTTAGAATTGGGTATGTTGATTCGTGTTCATCAGCGCGTAGAGTTAGCCATTTCAGCTTTTGGAACCTATTATGTCAATGACGTATTGGATACTCATGGAACGAAGGCGCTTGGTTTCTCGGACTTAACGACTGATGCCGGCAAGTATCCGATGCCGTATACCACGACATACAACGGCGTATTGCGTACGAATGAAGTGGAGAGCCTTCATCCCTGGGCTGCTGGTTTGAAATTTACCGTGCAGGTGAATGCTAACCGCACCAAGGCACAGCGTGAGTATGACAAAGAACAGAAACGTCTCCGTAAACAACAGAAAGAGGCAGAGCAAGAGCAACCCTCCTCATCGACTGTTGTCGTAGTAGAAGATGTGCCTACGGAAGAAGTAGAGGAAATTCCTGAAGAAATTGTACTTGATCCGCGTGAAGAAGTTATTCGTCGCATCCTCGAGTTGGCAGATTCGGCAGGTATCGATCTTTGTGAGACCTTCTGTTATATCCACGACACGATTTATATTGGTGATGCTGAGCCGACTCCGGTTATTCGTGAAGATCCTGTAGCTAAACAATTGGATGATATGTTGGCTAAGGCTGTTATCTTCTTTGATTTGGATAAGGCTGTACCTATCCTTGAGCCCGAAGATATTCTGATTCGTATAGCAGAAATACTCCGCAATCATCCGGACCAGAAGATTCATGTGAACGGTCACGCATGTAAATTAGGAAAACCGGACTACAACAAACGTCTCGCTTTACGCCGTGCGAAAGCTGTCGCAAAGGAATTGGAAGAGTTAGGCGTTCGTGATGACCAGATGATTATCGCCAGCTTAGGAGATGATGTACCATATCGTTATAATGGCCATCACCAACTGAGTAAAGATCGTCGCGTAGAGATTGTACCGACCTATCGTACAACAGAGATCGTTCGTCCCGGCTCACGTTTGGCACAAATTGCTCGTCGTCACTATGGTAATCCGGACTTCTGGGTATTTATCTATGAGGCTAACCGCGATCAGATAACCGACCCGAGTAACTTGCCGGTAGGTATAGAGATAGAAATACCTAACCTTTCGGAGAGATTGAAAGGAATGAATGAGACAGAAGCCGCTCAAGAGGCGCAACGTCTTAAAGAAGAGATTCTGAATCGATGATAGATGCAAGGTGGTGTGAATAGCCACCTTGCTCTATATTATAAATACCGGTGGAATCGAGTTTTTCTACCTTAACACGGCCGGAACAATGAATGACGCGCGTGGAGTCAATAGCGATTCCTACGTGCGTTATTTTTTGGGGATTAGCGGCTCCATCGTTCAATCCTTCATGGTTGAAAAAGACCAGGTCCCCGGCTTTCACTTGAGTGATATCAGCGCGCGCTGTTCCCTGGGTGGCTTGTTCACTCGCATTGCGCAATAAACGCTTGCCGAAAAGGCTCATGATGATTTGCGTAAAACCGGAACAGTCCATTCCCATCGCGTTTTTTCCGCCCCATAGATATGGGATATTCAGGAAGAAACGTACTGTTTGTAAAAGATTTTGTTCGTTCAGTTCGATGGGTTGCGTAATCACCATAGATGCGTCTATACGAAACGGAACACCAAGGATTTCAAATCGACCGTCCTGATAGTTCGTTAGGCGTGTACCGGCTGTAAGGGGTATCGTTTGTTGGTTATTTTCGCTAACAGCGAATACCATAGGAAAAGATACCATAGCTGCAGAAGCGTAGGCTTTGCTATACGAAGTATATTCCTCTTCCGTCATTGGAGCAAGCATCTTGGCGTCTATCCAGCCCTCTTGTCCATCATTATCGAGTTTAATGCGATTCCATCGAGGTTTTTGCTCCAGAATGGTACAGGTCTCGCCGAATAGCATTTGTGTGTTTTGCTCTGCGCTTTCTCGTGCTTCAGCACGAACGGGTACAACGCTATATAAACTAATACCTTTCATTGCTATTACCAAACTTCCTGTGGGTGTTCCGATTGCAATTTAGGATAATCGATGGAGTAATGTAGTCCTCGACTTTCTTTACGTTCCATCGCTTGGCGAGTAATGAGATACCCGACATTAATCATATTACGCAACTCGCATATCTCTTTTGTCGCTTTGACGCGTTTGAAGAGGTCTTCTGTCTCTTCATAGAGCAGGTCAAGACGCTCATAGGCGCGTCGTAGACGTAGGTCAGAACGAACAATTCCTACGTAGGTGGACATTATTTGTCCTACTTCTTTTACATCTTGCGCAATAAGCACGCGCTCTTCATTGCTTAACGTGCCTTCATCATTCCACGCAGGAATTTTCTCGTTGAAATCGTACTTGTCTATGACGCTGAGGCTGTGTTTTGCAGCTGCATCGGCATATACAACGGCTTCGATGAGAGAATTGGATGCGAGTCGATTTCCTCCGTGAAGACCTGTACATGAACATTCGCCAACCGCATATAAACGATGGATAGTAGATTGACCATCCAAGTCCACTTTTATACCACCACACATGTAATGTGCACATGGTGCGACCGGAATATATTGCTTGGTGATGTCAATGCCTATTGACATACATTTCGCGTAGATATTCGGGAAATGATGTTTGGTCTCCTCGGCATCCTTATGCGTCACATCCAAACATACATGGTCGATAGCATGAATCTTCATCTCGTTATCTATCGCACGCGCTACGATGTCACGAGGCGCAAGACTCAGACGCGGGTCGTATTTCTGCATGAACTCTTCTCCGTTCGGCAGTCGCAATATACCTCCGTAGCCGCGCATGGCTTCTGTGATAAGATACGCCGGATGCGTCTCGCGGGGATTGAACAGGCTCGTCGGATGGAACTGCACGAACTCCATATCCTTGATGACACCCTTCGCGCGGTGCACCATCGCAATGCCGTCACCGGTAGCTATCTCGGGGTTCGTCGTCGTGGCATACACCGCACCCGTACCTCCGGTAGCCATCAGCGTGATACGACTTAGATACGTGTCTATCTTCTGTGTCTCGGGATTGAGGATATACGCGCCGTAGCACTCGATATCCGGCGTGCGGTGCGTGACGCGGACACCCAAGTGGTGCTGCGTGATAATCTCCACGGCAAAATGGTTCTCCAGCACCTCGATATATGGATTGCTGCGCACCGCCGCCATCAGTCCGCGCTGTATCTCTGCGCCGGTGTCATCGGCGTGATGCAGGATGCGGAACTCCGAATGACCACCTTCACGATGCAGGTCGAAGAGGCCGTCTTCTTTTTTATCGAAGTTAACCCCCCAGTTAACCAGTTCTTCGATACCTTTTGGTGCATTGCGAACGACTTGTTCTACTGCTGCAGGGTCACTTAACCAATCTCCGGCAACCATTGTATCATGAATATGCTTCTCAAAATCATCTACGAGCAGGTTGGTGACCGAAGCGATACCTCCTTGGGCTTTAGCCGTATTTGCTTCCTCCAAGGTCGTCTTGCAGCATAATGCAATCTTGTACTTTTGTGTGCGCGCTACTTTGAGCGCAAAACTCATACCGGCTACTCCTCCGCCGATAATTAAAAAATCGTACTTTCGAGTCATATCATTGTTATTGTGCCTTGCATAGCGCCAGAACGCTAAACTCGGCTCCTCTACATATTTTCATTGCTTGTAAGCAGGCGCGCATCGTTTCTCCGGTTGTTACCAAATCGTCCACCACTAAGATTCGCGAATGATACAATTGCTCCGGATGATTCACAGAAAAAGCGTCTGCCACGTTGCTTTTCCGATCTTGTCCGGCTTGTAAAGCCTGTTTGGGCGTATTGCGTTTGCGCGTAACATGGGTAGTATCGATAGGAATGCCTGTGACATCACTAATCCCTCGCGCAATGTACTCTGATTGATTGTATCCTCTACTCCGTAGCCGTTTCGGATGCAGAGGAATTGGAATAATCAGGTCGATTTCATCGAAAAAATCCGCATATTGCATTTCAATGGCCGCCTGTTTCCCAAGTTGGTATCCAATCCATGGTTGATCTGCATATTTCATGGCATGAATCACTTGCCGAATCGGATGATCTTTCTCGTAGAACAAAAAGGCAGCAGCTTGTTTCATGTGCATTACTTTCAATGCTCTAGCGATATCTCTCTTCATGCCGGAGAGAGCCATTTCAGTACTATTATGTCGTTTCTGTGCCTGCTCTGTACGAGGTAGTTCTGATAAACATCGGGTGCATAGTAGCCCGGCTGGTGTCTTCTCGCCTATGTAGTCTCCGCACATAGGACAACATCGCGGGAAAAAGAGGCTTCTCAACATAATCGGCTGCAAAATTAGTGTTTTTTTTGCACTTATGCAAATATAACTATTATTTTTGCCACAAAACGCCCGAAAAATTATCTTTTATCACTTAACCTACATTGAATTGGCTACCGCCGATAAATTCACGTAGAATAGAGGTGCGCGGAATAAACGAAGCGGAAAGTCCCTCAAAGAAACTGAGATAATACAATAATTGATAAGCTACTTGATATTCTTCCGAAGAGGCGGGAACCGTTTGTAGTGCCGTTTCTACGGTATATCGGATTGCCGGTAGTTCATAAGTCATGGATGTGTCGAAGAGAGCGTCTGCTTCTTCGCGGAATGGTTCGATCCATTTTAGTTCTCCCTCACGAACGGCGGCCCATGAGGCAATCGTTTGTTGCGGCGATTTTCCACGTGTTCTGAGATCCCGACTCATGCGACGCAGCAGGCGATGTACCCATGTGGGTATCCACGTTTGGCCATCTAATGAAACAGGACTCATTGGTGCGGCAAATATCTTAAATTTGCAGTTATGGTCAATATGTTCAGTTAGTATAGGGTTCAGTGCATGAATACCTTCTATAACGAGAATGGCATCCTCTTCTATAGAAAGCGTTTCTCCCTGGTATTCGCGTTTCTCTTCTGCAAAATTGAATGTAGGGAGTGCTATCTCCTTGCCGGCAATAAGAGCTTTGAGGTCTATCTCCAATTGATTTAAATCGATTGCATAGACAGACTCGTAGTCTTTCTTGCCGTTTTCATCGAGCGGAGTGAGACTACCATCCACATACCAGTTATCTAATGAAAGGGCTACGGGTTGCTTTCCTTGCGCAAGTAGTTCCAAGCAGAGGCGGTGACTTGTACTTGTTTTTCCGCTGGACGAAGGTCCGCTTATGAGCACAACGCGTACATTTGGGTTTGCACAAATCGTTTGTGCAATGGAAGATAACTGGTCAGCATGGTATTTCTCGCCTTCTGCAACTAACTGAGCAGCATGTCCGCTCTCAATCATTTCATTAATGTACGCGATTCGGCGTTTTTCTTCAGCAATCGACATCGGTAATAATTTTTACGTTTTTATTAGATGGTATAGAAAGAATGTGAGTTATTGCTTCTTTGATTCTTCGTTTGGCTTCCGCAATATTGGCTCCGTGCTCGATTCGTACAATCAATTCGCGTATCGTATAGGCCTGAATATGATCCACAGGGGGAGTTATAACCGCAGAAATACGTTTTCCGAATACCTGGGTGAGATACGTTTGCAGTTGGATAGCGGCGTGCTGTACGCGCACTCCGTTATGGTCGCGTAGTTGCAGTCGAATGAGCCGGTGAAATGGAGGATATGCGAATAGATTGCGTTCGGCTATTTGTTGATCATATAATGCTTTGTAGTCATGGGCTCGAACAAAATGGAGCACGCTGTTTTCCGGAGAGAATGTCTGAATCCATACTTCTCCTTTTGTCCCTTTTCGTCCAGCTCTCCCTGCAACTTGTTCCAGCATTTGATAGGCGCGTTCGTAAGCCCTGAAGTCCGGTTGGTTAAATAAAGGGTCGGCATTCAAAACAGCCACAAGACGCACGTCATCAAAATGAAGTCCCTTGGTTACCATTTGTGTTCCTACCAATATATCGCATTCATGGCGTGCAAATGCATTGATGATATCTTGGTATGCCGATTTATTGCGCGTCGTATCCAGGTCCATACGCAGTACACGCGCTTCCGGGAAGAGTGTTTGTATCTCATCTTCGATGCGTTCCGTACCAAAACCGATGGTTTTCAATTCCCCTCCGCAATTGGGACAAACGGGTGGCAATGGCGTATGATAGCCGCAATAATGGCAGCGTAGCTCGTTAGCTCGCTTATGATAAGTAGTGGTAACATCGCATTGCACGCAACGTGGAGTTTGACCACATTGTACACATTGCACTTGCGGCGCATAACCACGGCGATTCTGGAAGAGGATGACTTGTTTATGCTCAGCCAATGTCTCCTGAATCCGTTCTACCAGAGGATCGGAGAAATGATTGTACATCTCTTTGCGCTCATATTGCTGCTTGAGATCAATGAGAGTGATATCCGGCAGTTCCACGCCGCCAAAGCGTTCAGAGAGGGTAACTAAACCGTATATTCCTTTTTGTGCAAAATAATAGGATTCAACGGAAGGCGTTGCAGAACCTAAAAGTACTTTGGCCTTCTGCATCTTAGCCAGTATGATCGCCGTGGAGCGGGCATGATATCTTGGAGCTGGTTCTGCTTGCTTATAGCTTGGATCATGCTCTTCATCGACGATGATGAGTCCAATGTTCTGCAGAGGTAGTAACACGGCACTTCGGGCCCCGATAACTACGAAATTATTGCTGATTATTGAATGTTGATTGGTGATTTGTTTATATCGCTCTTCTCGTTCTGCATCAGTGAGCCGACTGTGATATACGATGAGTTGATCGCCAAAGATGCATTGGAGTCGGCTGGTTAATTGAGTTGTAAGAGCGATTTCCGGAACGAGATACATTACATTCTTTCCTGCATTCAGTTGCTCTTGAATGAGGTGGATGTAAATATCTGTTTTCCCGCTCGATGTGACACCATGCAGGAGCACTATATCTTTATCTGCCTGCCACAAATCCTCGATTTCATCGAGTGCAGTTTGCTGGGCAGGAGATAAAGCATGCATAGGTTCAATCGGACCCGTGTAAGGAGCAATCTTTCTTGTTCGCCGTTTCGGAGGATCTACCAGACGTTTATCTAAACTACCGGGGAGAGCAGCAGACATGACTTCGCCAATAGTACACATGTAATACTCACTGATCCATTGCCATAGTGCTAACTGCTCTCGGGAGATTTTAGGTGCATCTATGATGGCTGATATAGGCCGTATTTTGGAAGCAAATGCCTCCTCAACAGGTTCTGTATGTGTGCGTAGTACCACACCGCGCACTTCTTTCTTCATCAGGGGCACGATAACGCGTGTCCCGGGTTGGGGAATAGACAAACTATCCGGGATGCTGTACGTATAGCAATCTCGGATAGCTAAAGGTAATATGATATCAACGTAGTTGATAATGGAAGGCTTATAATTGGTAATTAGTTGTTTGCCTCGGCTGCCAAAGCTTTGTTATAACAATTGCGGCAGAGGGGTTCGTAACTATCTGTTTCGCCGAGTAAGACGCGTTTTTCGGAGGCCACGAGACGATGGCTGACATAAGCCAGATCTCCGCAATTTACGCAAATAGCATGGGTTTTATATACATCATCGGCAATAGCCATTAATGCGGGCATCGGACCAAACGGAACTCCTCTGAAGTCCATGTCCAGTCCTGCACAAATTACGCGTATACCGCGATTGGCCAGTTGCTTACATACTTCCACAATACCCATATCAAAGAACTGCGCTTCATCAATTCCCACCACATCAATATCATCCACCATCAGGAGGATATTCTGGCTACTATCAACGGGTGTAGATTGAATTACGTTGCGGTCATGGCTCACTACATCTTCTTCGCTATAACGCACATCAATAGCGGGTTTATAGATTTCTACGCGCAGTTTAGCAAACTTCGCACGTTTCATACGACGGATGAGTTCTTCGGTTTTTCCGCTGAACATAGATCCGCATACTACTTCAATGGATCCCTTTCGTAAACTCGGGCCTTTGCTGTCTCGTTCAGAATACATATATTTTGTTCAATTTAATATCTTGCGCATTCATCTGGAGGGTTGTACGTCCGCGATAGCTATTTTCCTCCAGATAGAAACATATATCGATACTCTTGCCGTTTTGCAGATGTTCGGCTTTCTCTCCTTGTCCAAAGGCGATACCATCCATTGCTACGATACGGTCGGTGAGGTCAAGATGAAGATGTCTTCCTTCGCTTACCGCGCGCGTGTTTCGGTTGTTAATGAGGTTGCGGCAAAGGAATAATGGGCGTTCATTGCCCGGACCAAAGGGTTCCAAGCATTGAAGGATCTTATACATCTTCCAATTCATATCACTCAGTTCTACTTCCGCCTCGATATCTAAAGTGGGCACTTGTTGTTCCGGTGTTATATGAGCTGCAACGTATTCTTCGAATCTACGCTTAAACTCCGGCAAATCGGCTTTATGCATGCTCAAGCCGGCAGCAAACTTATGTCCTCCGAAGTTGGTGAGCAGGTCACGACATGAGTCAATGGCGGTATAGATATCAAAATCGCTTACTGACCGCGCACTGCCACTGATGATATCATCTTCTCCTGCGGTAAGCACGATAGTCGGACGATAGTAAGTTTCTGTAAGACGGCTTGCAGCTATACCCACTACTCCTTTATGCCATTCGGGCGAGAACACGACAGTTGTGTGTTTGCTCGAGTTCATCGGGTCTTGCTGCAATTGTTCTAACGCTTCATCTGTTGTCTTACTATCGTAATCGCGACGGTCCTGGTTATAGGAGTCGATATCTTTGGCGAATCGTAATGCAGCTTCGGCATCGTCTGTGATAAGTAATCGTACGGCTTCTGCCCCGCTTTTAATTCGTCCGGCCGCATTGATTCTGGGACCGAACTTATAGACGAGGTCACTCATCGTGATGGTTTTATCCGCAATGCCAGCTACTTGCATGATAGCTTGCAGACCTACTGAAGGTTGCGCATTAAGGGCGCGGAGACCATAAAATGCCAGAATGCGGTTCTCTCCAGTTACCGGAACGATATCGCTGGCAATAGACATAGCTAATAGCGGGAGCAGACGATATACCTCTTGCATATCTATTCCTCGCCGCTGTGCATAAGCTTGCGCCAATTTAAATCCCACCCCGCAACCACTCAGTTCCTTAAATGGATAGTGGCAGTCGGCGCGTTTCATATTCAGTACCGCTACGGCCTTTGGAGTGATGTCTCCGGGCGTATGATGGTCGCAAATGATGAAATCGACACCAATGCTATTGGCATACTCCATTTTTTCTACGGCTTTGATGCCACAGTCCAATGCAATGACAAGCGTGCATCCTTTTTCTTTTGCGGTATCAATTCCTTTGGTGGAAATACCGTATCCTTCGGTATATCGATCGGGAATATAATAGATCAAATTATCGGTTTGCGTACGAAGAAAGGAATACATAAGTGCTACGGCGGTAGTGCCATCCACATCGTAGTCTCCGTAAACCATGATTCGTTCATGTTTGTCTATGGCGCGGCATAGCCGGTCTACGGCTGCCGTCATATCGCGCATCAAGAATGGGTCATGCAGACTATCGAGCGTTGGGCGTATGTATGCTCGTGCTTCGGCCGCTGTACGCAGGCCTCTTCCAGCGAGAATACGACCGGCAACCGGACTGATATCCAGTTCGGTGCTAAGGCGTTCAGCCGCTTGTTGTTCGTCTGCCGTCAGTTGTTTAAGTCGCCAATTAATCTCCATTCTTTATCGTATATTCATCCGCTTCTTGCCATTGCGGCAACACTTCTCTAAAATGTCTTAGTTTCTCTATTGAGAAATCAACGATTCGTGTTCCTGCTTCGTAATCTTCAAATCCTGCGATATCTTTGAGCCACGTGTCGTAAGCCACGGAATGACCATTATAATCCATTTGAATACCGTCTGTTCCAACCATATTGACGCCCACAGCATAGCAATGGTTCTCTGCAGCGCGTGTCGGCAACAGAACATCCCAATATTGGATTCGGACAGTAGGCCAACATGCGACACAGATGAGGATATCATACAGGTTATGTTTGTCTTGCCGCAACCAAACAGGGAAGCGTAAATCGTAACATACTGCCAAACGTATCTTTATGCCGCGAAAATCCCATATGGGTCTTTTATTTCCCGGAGTGAAGTACTCAGCTTCTCCTCCGCTACGATAGAGATGATGCTTATCGTAATAGAGCGGAGTATCATTGGGGCGGAACATGAACCCACGATTATATAATCGTCCTTGCTCGGAAACAATCATCGACCCGATGATAGCCAAGTCATAGGTGTTCGCCATATGCTGAAGCGCTTGACTGGTTGGACCCGTTATCCATTCTTCCGCCAAGCCAGGACGATCGGTACAAAAACCGGTGCTGAACATCTCGGGAATGACCGCGATGTCTGCTTGTCCGGCTATAGCTTGCAGGCGCTCATTCAGCAAGCCCACATTCGCCTGCGGGTTCGCCCACTCGATGGGATATTGGAGCAGCGCAATGCGCATTCGTTGTTGGTCGGTTGTTGGTTGTCGTCAGACTTACTTCTTCGCCTTTTTCTCTCCTGTTCCGGCAATGTTCTCGCGCATAGCGGTATCGGCTTGCATATTTTGCATGCGATAATAGTCCATAATGCCGAGATTGCCTTTGCGGAATGCCTCTGCCATTGCTTGCGGCACAAGTGCTTCTGCCTCAATCACTTTCGCTCGGGCTTCTTGTGCTTTGGCTTTCATCTCCTGCTCGCTTGCGATAGCCATGGAACGACGCTCCTCTGCTTTCGCTTGCGCAATATTCTTGTCGGCTTCAGCCTGATCCATCTGCAATTGTGCACCGATATTCTTACCAACATCAATATCGGCGATATCGATAGAAAGAATCTCGAATGCCGTACCGTCGTCCAGACCCTTAGATAGCACTAATTTACTGATGGAATCGGGGTTTTCGAGCACCATCTTATGGCTTTCAGCGCTACCGATGGAACTAACGATACCTTCACCGACGCGGGCTAAGATGGTATCTTCACCTGCACCTCCGACGAGTTGCTTAATATTCGCACGCACCGTAACACGTGCTTTAGCGATGAGCTGAATACCGTCTTTGGCTACAGCCGTAACGGGAGGAGTATCAATCACTTTGGGATTAACGGACATCTGAACCGCTTCAAAAACGTCACGACCGGCCAGGTCGATAGCGGTAGCCATCTGGAAAGGCAAGGTAATACCTGCTTTGCTTGCGGAAACGAGGGCATGAACAACCCGCTCAATATGCCCCCCTGCCAGATAGTGCGCCTCGAGTCCATCGCGTTTCACATCGGTCAAACCGGCTTTGTGCGCCTCAATCAAACAGTTAACGATCTTTGCGGGCGGCACTTTGCGAATACGCATAAGGAAGAGCTGAACCAGACTGATACGAACGCCACTAACTGCGGCATTGATCCACAGCATGAAGGGCACGTAATAGAAGAAGATGCAAAGTAAGATCACCAATAAGGTAATCAGAATGGCGGTAATAACCTCATTGGTCTCTTCTGCAACCAAGAGTACGCTCGATAAAAGGGCATTGATCATTTTTGTTCCTCCTTTTTATTATTTAATTTATTGTTTGCTAACTCTACATGGCCATCTACCTTGGTATCCAGGGCCATTTTATCCAAAGCGCGGCTACGCAGGAATCCCCAAACAGCCAATGCGGATAAGAGTACACAGGCGCCGAGCGTAATATAGCCGGCTGTTGCACCAATCCAAAGCCACGCTAACACAACGGCGCCAATAAGACAGCCGAAACCAAATACGCCCGCAATGCCGAAACCGGGAATCAAGAACATCTCCGTTAATAAAAGCGCGACGCCCGCGAGCACTAATAATACAACTAAAAAATATTCCATGCAAATCTTTTATTAAAAAATTTCCAACTATTTTTTCTAAATCGGGTGCAAAGATAATAAATATCTTTGATATATGCAAACAAAAAAAAATAAATTTGCACATTTAATTTAAATATAGTACTTTTGCGGCGTTTTTGAAAGTACACCTTATAATATATAGCACATATGAGCAAAAATTTGGTTATTGTGGAGTCCCCCGCGAAGGCGAAGACGATTGAGAAGTTTCTGGGAAGTGACTATCATGTATTGAGTAGTCAGGGACATGTGCGTGACATTGAGCCGATAGGAAAGAACTCGATGGGTATTGATTTCGAGCATGGCTACCAACCGCATTATGCCGTTGATGCCCATAAGGAGCACTTGATAGAGCAATTACAACGCGAGAGCAAGAAGGCGGAGACCGTATGGTTGGCTTCCGATGAGGACCGTGAAGGAGAGGCTATTGCATGGCACTTAAAAGAGGTGCTGAACTTGGAAAATAAGGATACGAAGCGTATTGTATTTCACGAAATTACAAAGCCGGCTATAGAAGAGGCTATTCAGCATCCGCGTGATATCGATTATAATTTGGTGAATGCGCAGCAGGCACGTCGCGTATTAGACCGCATTGTGGGTTTTGAACTCTCTCCTATTCTTTGGAAAAAAGTGACAACAGGTTTGTCGGCCGGTCGAGTACAATCGGTTGCTGTTCGCTTAATCGTCGAGAAAGAGCGTGAGATTGAATCTTTCCGTGCTTCGTCCAGTTATCGTATTTTTGCCGATTTCATCGGAGTAAATCCGGGCGATGCATCCGTTTTGAAATGCGAGTTGAATCATCGTTTCTCGCATAAGAACGATGCAATTACTTTCATGGAGAGTTTGAACTCTGCGATGTTTATTGTGCGCGATGTACAACGTAAGCCGGTAACACATATGCCTGCTCCTCCGTTTACGACATCGACCCTGCAGCAAGAAGCGGCCCGCAAATTAAAGTTCTCTGTATCGAAGACGATGCGTTTAGCGCAATCGTTATATGAGAGCGGAAAGATTACCTATATGCGTACGGACTCGGTAAACCTGTCTACTTTGGCATTGGGTACAGCAAAAGAAGTGATTGCCGAGCAATACGGAAAGGAATATGTTCATACTCGTCAGTACCGCACCAAATCCAAAGGAGCTCAAGAGGCTCACGAGGCTATTCGTCCGACGTATATAAGTACGTTAAACGCAGGAGCGACCAAAGATGAGCAACGGCTGTATGAACTGATTTGGAAGCGTACGATCGCTTCTCAGATGGCTGATGCGGAGAGTGAGAAAACTACAATAGAGGTTTCGGTACACGGCAGTAAGTTTGCGTTCGTGGCTACCGGCGAAGTGGTATCCTTTGACGGTTTTACGCGTGTTTATGTGCAGTCGACGGATGAAGAAGCTGAAGAGCGCCGCGTTTTACCGGCTATGTCAAAGCGCGAGCGATTGAAATTGGTGAATGCCGAGGCTATACAGACCTATGCTAAACCTCCTTTCCGTTATAATGAAGCAACGTTGGTAAAACGCATGGAGGAATTGGGTATCGGTCGTCCATCCACTTACGCAACGATTATTGAGACGATTCAGAACGTGAAATACGTAGAGAAGGGTTCTATTGCCGGTCAAAAGCGCGACGTAATTACGTTGAGTTTGAAGAACGGTATGGTGATGGAACGCAAGAAATCGGAGATGTACGGAGCGGATGCACAGCGTTTGCTGCCTACTGATCTGGGACGGATCACCAATGATTTTTTAGTGGAGCATTTCCCAACTATTTTGAGTTATGACTTCACGGCACATGAGGAGGAACAATTTGACCGTATCGCTATTGGTAAAGCCGATTGGACGCAGACTGTAGATACTTTCTATAAGACTTTTAAACCATTACTTTCTTCGATTCCATCGGGAAAAGTGTCGGGTAGATTGTTGGGAAATGATCCAGCAACAGGTTTGCCTATTATTGCGAAGATTAGTAAGATAGGTCCGTGTGTTCAGATGGGTGATGCGGCAGACGATAAACCGCGTTTTGCAAGTCTGAGGAAAGGTCAGTCGATCTTCAGTATTACGCTTGCGGAGGCATTGGAACTCTTTAAGAACTCTTTGCCGTTGACTTTAGGTCAATATAACGATAAGGATGTAATCATCGGTGAAGGCAAGTATGGTCCGTATGTCAATTATGGCAAGAGTTACATCAGTATTCCTCGTTCGATCGATCCTCTGAGTGTCAGTTTGGAAGAAGCTATTCAGATGATAGAGAAGAAAGAGGAGGAACAACAACCGATTCAACAATGGGGTACCATCCAGGTAAGGAAGGGTAGATACGGAGCCTATATCCATACCGCAGAGGGTAATTACCAGATGCCGAAGGGTATGAATCCGGAAACGATAACGGAGGCCGAAGTGCGTGAAATAATGGCGAAGTCGGAGCCGAATAAGCCAGGAAAGTTCACTTTTCGTAAAAAAAGTGTAAAATAATCGCGAAAAATTTGCACATTTCAAAAAAAAGCAGTACTTTTGCACCCGCTTTCGAGAAGTGGCGCAGTTGGTAGCGCACTACGTTCGGGACGTAGGGGTCGCGTGTTCGAGTCACGTCTTCTCGACAAAAAGACAGCCAAACGGCTGCCTTTTTTGTTTATCCTTCGCACTCGCGTTGGAGTTTTTTACGGGAGGCAAGGAGAAGGATGACAGCTGTGATAGCTGAGAGTGTGTCGCTGATAGGGATAGCCCACCAGATGCCATCGATGGGATCTGTAAATGCAAACGGTAACCAAAGAGCCAGCGGGATAAGATAGATGACTTGTCTCGTAAGGCTGAGGAAGATGGATTTGCCGGCTTTTCCAACAGAGGTGAATAAGTTACCTGTTACCATCTGGAAACCGATGATGAGCATGGTGCTACAGATGATACGCATGGGTCGAATAGTTTGACTAATAAGGTCTATGTCATGCGTAAACATCTTCGTGACGAGTTCAGGGAAGCACTCTCCAAGGATAAAGACGATCCCCATGACTCCAGTGGCATATGCGCAGGTAAGATAGAAAGACTGAAGCAAACGATCCATATGTTTGGCGCCATAGTTATAGCCGGCGATAGGTTGCATTCCTTGGTTGAGGCCCATCACCATCATGGCGAAGACGAAGGTGAGACGGTTGATAACTCCGTATGAAGCAATCGCCATATCTCCGCCGAAGTTTTTGAGTTGATTATTGATGATAATAACTACAAAGCAGTGGGCAATATTATAGAGGAACGGCGACATTCCGATGGCTAAAGCCCGTCCGGTGATATGTTTGTTAAGTCGCCATATTCCCCGATGAAATCGAACCAATTCGCTACGGTCTGTAAATTTGGTAACTTGCCAGACGACCGCAAAGGCTTGGCTGAGAACCGTGGCTAATGCAGCGCCTCGTACGCCCATATCGAGCGCAAAGATGAAGATGGGGTCGAGAATGATATTGATGATGACAGCGAAGAGGGTAGCGATCATGGAGAAACGCGGATGTCCGGCAGAGCGCAACATGGCGTTAAGGCCGAAATATATATGGGTGAGGATGTTTCCGTACAGGATGATCTCCATATATTCGTGTGCGTAAAGAATGGTGTCCTCGCTGGCCCCAAAGGCCATGAGAATCGGGTCTAACCAGATAAGACCAACGGCCATGACGATGGCAGAGAGAATGATATTGAGGACGATGACATTGCCTAAAACGCGGTTGGCTTTATCATAATCTTTCTCGCCGAGATAGATGGCTACGAGCGAAGAAGCGCCTACGCCAACAAGACTGCCGAAAGCGGCGCAGATATCCATGAACGGTTTGGCTACGGTAAGTGCGCTGAGTGCCAACGCGCCACAACCATGCCCGATATAGATTGAATCGACGATATTATACAGCGAAGTGGCTGTCATCGCGATGATGGCAGGTAGTGCATATTTCCACAGCAGTTTATGCACGGGAGCTGTACCTAATTCGGCGGTTCGGGTCATATGATTTTTGTAGCGATTTCATCGAAGGCAGAAGCGGCGGGATGACCGGTTTGTAGGGCGATGGGTTCGCCAGAATCTCCACCTTCGCGAATGGATTGAACTAATGGAATTTGCGCCAGAAGCGGGATTTGGAGTTCTTCCGCTAAGGCTTTACCTCCATCTTTACCGAAGATATAATAGCGGTTTTGCGGTAGTTCGGCCGGCGTGAACCATGCCATATTCTCCACGAGACCGAGTATAGGTACGTTAATCTTCTCGTTCTGGAACATCTCTACCCCTTTCCGTGCGTCCACAAGCGCAACGGGTTGCGGTGTAGTAACGACGATGACTCCGGTGAGTTGGAGGGCAGAGATGAGGGTGAGATGGATATCACTGGTACCGGGCGGAAGATCGATGAGAAAATAATCGAGTTCTCCCCAATGGGCATCGTCGATAAGCTGCTTGATGGCGTTAGAAGCCATTCCGCCTCTCCAGATAACGGCTTGATCGGGATTGACGAAGAAACCGATGGAGAGCATCTTAACGCCAAATTGTTCGATGGGTTCGATAAGCGTTCTTCCTTCGATTTCAACGGAGAAAGGTCGACAATCTTCTGTATGGAACATCTTGGGCATAGATGGTCCGTGAATATCGGCGTCGAGAAGTCCGACGCGATAGCCTTTTTGCGCCAAGGCGACAGCCAGGTTGGCTGTGACGGTTGATTTACCGACACCTCCTTTGCCGCTATGAATCGCGATGATGTGCTTCGCGGCTATGGGCGATTGGTGGTTGGTAGTTGGCGTGGGATTTACCTTGACGAATTTGGTATGTATATTCGCCGCTATATTGGGATCAATATAGGTTTTTAGCGCCGTTTCGGAAGCTTTGAGTACGGATTTAATGAACGGGTCGTTCTCTTTTTGGAAGATGAGAGAGAACGAGACTTCAAAACCGGAGATACGGATGTCATCTTCGAGCATGCCGCTTTCGATAAGATCTTTGCCGGTTCCGGGGTAGCGCACATGGCGCAGGGCATCTATAATCTGCTGTGGATACATGTTATTCAATTTTGCGAGTGCAAAATTACAGTTTTTTTTCGATATATGCAAAAAAAACCAAGATTTTGTTTAAAAAAGCGACATAGCGACATAGCGACACGAAAAATTTGCAAGAGTGTCAGAGTGCCAGAGTGTCACGAAAAATTTTTTGTCGAAAGGGTTGACAATAGGTAAAGCATAGTACATAAGTAGTACATGACCAGTACTAAAGTCTAGGATTAGTCCGACAATACTCCAACATTACTCCAACATTACTCCAACAAAACTCCAACAAAACTCCAACAAGACACCAACAAGACACCAACAAAATGTGATGCAGAGGCGTAGGGAGACAAAAGAAATGGAGCTTGAGGCCCCATTTCTTTAGGTAAGATGCATTATCGTGGGATGTTATCTACGATGATGATGTTGGTGATGATGTTTGCCAACTTTGTCAACTTTGCCAACTTTGCCATGGAATTTTTGGAACTCCCTTTCAAAGCGAGCGTCTCTGAAGGATGCTTCTTTGAATCGTGCATCGCGCATCGATAACTGTGCTCTTCTAGCCCCCATCATTCTCGCTTCCCGGCATTTGGGACATTGGCATTGTTTGAGAAATATCTCTTTGCGGAAATCTGCTTTACGTCCTTTGAACTCGCCTCTTCGGCCTTGTGCACTTGCGCTCATGGAAGTGCTCATCATTGCGGCAACTAACAGTGCCAGAGTAACCATTCTTTTCATAACTGTTTGATTTTTAATGGGTTAATGAATGTTCTTAACCGCGACTCATCTCGCAGTTACCATGGATTAACAACTATCGTGCCAAACTGAAAAATAAAAAAAGATAGCCCGATTGCTCGAGCTATCTTTTTATAGGCGTAGACTGATTTATTTAACCATCAGTTTAGCCTGGTAGATACGATCATTCTCGCGTAAGCGGATGAGGTAAACACCTGCAACCGGCATACCCGGGATGGTGATCGGGTTGTTGAGGTTCTGCGCTGTGTACACAAGTGCACCGGTAGCGGAGGTAACCTCAACCGTAGCATCATCGAAGGTACCGAGGATGCGAATCGGTTCACCAACCTGTGCCGGGTTCGGCATAACAGCCAGCGAGTTGACAAACGTATTGTTAATACCTTGCGGGTTGCCCACTGTGATAACCAATGTAGCCTCGCCGCAGTTGAGGTTAATCGTACGTGTGTAAACACCTTCCTCAGTACCAACCGGCAGGATCTCTTCGTCGTTGAGAACGTACGGCAGATTCTCCGGCGATACGCTGTCATTGAGGACGAATGTCTGCTCTTCCGTTGCGGTAGCTACCAAAAGATGGAGCGTAACGATCGAGTCACAACCATAAACCGTTTTTTGCATCGAGGGATAATCACCCGGTTTTGTCAATCCACCGAACACGCCCTTGTTGTACACTTCGCCATCGCAGATAGCAGCACGGATAAGGGTATATTCATTCGGTACATTCTTGATATCAACCGAGATAACACTATCGCAGCCCTGTGCATTTTGGATAGTATCTTTGTAGATACCAGCTTCAGTCAGCGCAGGATATTTCTCCGAGAAGTAGTAAACGGAATCCGGGCAGAGGAATACCTCTTCGGTTTCGCCTACTAGAATCGGGTTCACGGTCAGATAGAGCGTAACAATCGAGTCGCAGCCATTTGCAGCAGGCAGTGTATCCGAGTGGATGGTAGAAGTATAGTACTTCACGCCATTGAACTCATAATAATTGCCTTGGCAAATCGTCTTCTCAACTATCTCGTACTGTTTAGGTAGCACGGTGAGATTGAGTGTAGCCACGGAGTCACAACTGTTGCTACCTTGCAGTTTACGACGGTACGTACCTGATTTTACTTCTTCAATCACAAATCCGTTTCCTTCATATGCAGCGCCTTCGCAGATAGATGCTTCAAACGTTGTTTCTGCACATCCGGTAACAGTCAGAGCCAATCGAGCGAGTTTATCCTTTTCGCCTTCTTTAACGCTTTGGGTAAACTTCTCGTAGTCTGTAGTAGCATTTACCTTAAGGTCATTCGCATCAATCGTGAAGTTAACATCCTCAAACTCAGTCCACTCACAGATGGATACAGCGTATTCGTCTTTGGTGTAATAGTTGAGTTGAACGTTATCTAAGTAGATGTAGCCGGTCGAACCTTGTAATTTAGTTACATCTGTACCGAACATAATGCGGATGACTTGTCCGTTGTACTTAGAAAGATCAATGTACCAGCGTGTACCCTTCTTCTCGGTAGAAATAGCACTAAACGGATAGTTGCAGTCATTGGTTGTACCCCAAATGATTCTGTTCTCCGTCGGATACGTTTGACCACCATCGGTGGAAACCATAACCAGGAAGAATAGGCTATCCTCTTGAGCTAAATTCTTGTTGGTGGAAGCAAGGTCGAAGGATAGAGCAATGCTGTCAGCGGCTACGACATCCGTGAGGTCAATCTGCGGTGTCTCCAGCCAGCGTTTCCAACTACCCATGATTTGAGAGGAAGCATACGAGCCATACATATAGTCGTCCGAAGACTTGATTTCCCAACTGCTGGAGGTAGCCGGTTTGATGTCCGCATAATTGTACAGTTTCCAGTTATCCGGCATCATAGCCGTGTTGAAGCCCTCGTTGAAACGAACCGCATATAGGGTCGTGAATTCCGCCGAAGCGAACTCAGACTGTTGCAACTCGGAGCATACGTGTTTAACGCGTATGTAGTACTTCATAGCCGGTTGCAGACTGTTGAGTGCCAGAGAGAGGGCTTTAACCGTATCCTGAAGAATGAACGCAGCCGAATCCTCGAACAGCTTATCCGTGCTAACCTCCACATAGAAGTTCTCTACACCTTGCGGGATTGTCCAGTTCAGTTTCGCGGAGGACTTAGTAATCTCAGCGGCACTGATTTGTCCAATCTCGGTACATGTCTCAGCATCCAGAATAGCTACATCATCAACATAGAAGTAACTTGCTGCTTCCGGTTGAGGAGCCTTGAAAGCAATATATGCACCGGCAGTGTAATCCTTGAGCGGGAGTGTGTACTCCTGCCAGTAGTCATTGTTCGCATCCAATGAATCCTGCGTCAGATTGCTCTGGTTACGAACAGCCCATACATAGTCGTATGTAACCGTATCAACCGCAACGAAGGTCTCCGGATCATTCGGGTCGGTCATCGAACCTACTACCAATTTACGCAAGTAGCCACTGTTTGCAGCATTCAGGAACGTCTTATAATTTGTATTATAAGTCTTGGAGAATTGCGCGGCACGACCGTAGAAGTGCAAAGTAGTCTTCTCCTTATCAATATCCATAAGCGGCATTACGGCATACGCATCGTAGTTGGTTGCAGTCGTATAGAACTGCAGCGCATAATTAGCGGTCGTATTTCCGTCATGGGCATAGATAACCGATATGGTGTTCGGAATGGCTTTCGGGCAATAACTTGCATAGGAAGTAGAACCCTGTACAGCCAGACTCATGAACCAGCACTCCGGCACCTTGTTGGTAGTGGTACCAATCTTCATATCCGTGAGCTGGTCTGCGAAGCCCCAAACCGCATTCTCCTGCGAATAGAGATCACAGTTGGTGGTAAACTCAATGGATGCCTCGTTGCTTTCTACACCGCCGCCACAAAGTTTCTTCACTTTGAAGATATACGGAGTATTGGCAAGCAGTGTATCTACCGTGAAGCTACGCTCGGTAACGGTGTCGCGGATGACTTGTGCTTCGTTCTTGGAAGTAGAAACGAGCACTGCCCATTCGCCTTCACCCAGTTGCCATGAGAACTTAGCGGCATGCGCACCCAGTGAATCCAAGGTAGGACGGTTCGGGGTATAGCATGTGCCGGCATTTTGGATGCTCAGCTGGTCGATGTAAATCTGGTTCGATTCGTCGTACTCGGATAGGAAAGCGATACACTTGCCTTCACCCATACCCTTGAGCGGCACAGATATCTCGTTCCAGAACTTGTTGCCGGAAGCGTCTTCCGTATATTTGGCAGACGAGCTGCTCAATGCGGGGAGCTGTATGTCCGCTAACTCAACGAAGGTCTCAATATTATCCGGGTCAGTGACATAACCCACCTTGATAGCACGCGGATAAGTCAAGGTAGCATACGTACCGGAAGCAGCACCGGTAGCGTTACCACCTGTGCAACGAGCCCAGAAATGCAGTTCCTTATCGTCCAGATTACCCTTGATAAACGGCATAATAGCGTAAGCGCCATTGCTGTTGTTGGAAGAAGAGACGAACGACTGGATAGACAATGCACCGTTACGCGCTTTCTCGTCTTTGCTGTACAGATATGTCGTTCCGCTGTTGATTTGCACACTCGGGATATAGGATGTCGTAGCAGGGTTATTCTTGTTACCTACCTTCCATCCGCTCGGGATAAGTTTACCCGTCTTGTCTGAACGATAGTTATCTTCGTCTTTGCCGAACGTCCATGCAGCCTCCGCTTGCTCAAACGCATAAGCGGTTTGCAACATACGTCCTGCCGACCAGATGGATACGGTATCACCATAGTTGGCGCGGACATAGAAGTCATACTTCTTGTTCGGCTCCAGACTGGTAACCGTAAACGTATCCTTATCCGCAGGCACGATGGTCACATCTGCCAACGCACCGCCTACTGCTACATAACCCACGTCGAACTTAGGCGCATCGAAGCGGTTGTTCCAGGTGAGGGTTACCGAGTTGGAGGTGTTAGCAACACCCTTGAGCGCATTCGGAGCATAAACACCCGTTGCTTTCTCTACATAGAGATTATCAATATTAAAGGTGTTAGAAACCTTGTTGGTGACATAGAGGATAGTAATGTACTTTCCTTTTGCGCCCTTGAACGGCACACTGATTTCCTCCCACCAGTTGTTGCCACGCGGATCCTCGGAAGCCAATAACGTATCTTCCTCTGCCGTGAGGACAGGAGCCAGTTCGAAGGCATCCATGAGCTCGAACGTCTTGATATCCATCGGATTGGTTACCGTACCCACTTGGATGGTACGTACGTTGGTAGCCGTCTGATGACGTGCAGAAGGATCGCCTGTGACAGTACCATCCGACACATTCTTGAACGGAATCATATCCATGGTCTTTGTTCCGTTACCGACAGTCAGCTGGCGTGCCTGGAAGCGAACCTGCAGGGAATCGAGACTCACCTCATTGTTAGCCGCATCCACCAATACCGGCATTACGACATACATACTGTCGGAAGAGGTGCCGCTGGCATTGAAGTACAGAGCTTTATCACCGGAGTAGGATGCGATATATGCCGCCGGGTTGGTACGGACATACGGGTAATACGTACCAAGGATACTTGTTCCTGCAGCCTTATTGGAAATCCATCCTGCATCCACTTTCTCCGTAGCCGTGTTGGCAGGGTTAGGCTCGGTCGGGTTCTCAAAGTCCGTGAAGTACGGATACTGAGCCGACTGGAGCGTCTTCATCGTCACCGGACCTACCCAGAAGCTGGCCTGTCCGCCGCCGCAGTTAGCACGAACATAGAGGTCATATTCGGTAGCCGGTTGCAGATTGCTGATGAGAGCAAAGGTGGTATCCACGGTAGCAGCAGGCGTAGCATCTGCCGGTACTTCATCGCCTTTCTCTACGGCTATCACATCCCATTGGGAAGCAACCGTATCCGTCCAGGTGAAGCCCAGTGCGTTCAGTTCGAGGGTAGCTGCCTCAGGAGCCTCCGGTTTCTTACATGCCGCATCCGGCTCAACAGACAGGTTGTCGATGTAGAAGCCGTAATGATAAGTAGTGGAGTAAGTTGAATAATTGGATTTACATTTGAGCACGATATACTGACCCGAACCAGCGCCTTCCAATTTCTTCTGATACTGTTGCCAAGTATTCGCTGCGCTTGTTGCCACATTGTAGAATAACGAATCTACCCAAACTACTGTTTGTTCGATAGACTCTACGTTTTCTGCATTAATAGCCACACCAATCCACAATGAATCAGGTTTGTTATACGTGCTTTGCTTGTAATCAAAAGCCAAGATTGCATTCGAGAGATCTGCATCCAAGCGTGGCAAAACGGTATATGAAGCCACCTTACTAGAACCAGCTATATGCAAACCTCCCACACCATCTTTCTTTGCTGAAGTATATACGGTAGGCGTTAGACAGTTTGCTCCTTCCGTACCATCGCTAGCAAATGCACCCCAACATTGAGGAGGATTCTTGTAAGCGGTAGAAGAAGTTCCGTTATCGAAGTTCTCGCTGAACGGAATAGGACGTGCAGCCGGACATTCGGTGGTAAACTTGCGCCAGTTGGACCATGCGCTGTAGTTCTCACCGTATTTCGCGCGTACCTGCATATAATAGGTCTTGAGCATTCCGAGCCCTGAGATACGTACAGAGTCGGCTGCTACAGCCTGAGCGGACGCTGATTCGAGATTGGCAATCTTGTCTGCGAAGCGGAACTCATAGCTGTCGGCTCCTGCCATCTGCTCCCATTTGATGATAGCGGCATCTGCACCAACAGAGTCAGCCCATACCTTGCGCGGCTCCAGCCATGCAGGAATGGAATCGAAGTAGATATTATCCAACTCTATCTTGTTTGTGTTCTCGCCCGACTCGGAGATGAACATCACGAACTTACCATAGTTCTCATTATAGTCTCCGAAATAGTCGTTGAAACGAACGGTATAGGCCTGATGGTCTTCCGCATCGGTTGCGAAATCGAACTTGACTACATCCAGCGGCACGAAGGTAGAGAGGTCACCCGGGTTGGAGATGACACCTACGGTCACTTCGTTCAGCGGATAAGAGGTAGAACTGTTCCAAGCATCGAAAGTTACCTGCAGGTACTGGATGCTGTCCACATCCAGCATACGCGAGATAGCATACGAGCCATCCGATGCTGCCGTAGTGTTCAAGAGCTGAATATGTCCGCTGATGATATTGGCGGTACCGGAGACACGGCTTCCGAATATCCAGCAGCCGTTGTTGCTGGTAGAAGAAAAGTCTTCCACTTTCTTGCCTTCTCCACCGAAGTTGTCGATATCCAACGCCGTACATACGGTCTTGAATCCAACAGGAGCAGAAATCCATTCGCCGTAGTTCTCATTGCCGCATACGGCACGAACATAAACATAGTACTGCGTATTGGCTTCTATCGCATCATCCGCCAACTTGAACGGATTGGTATCCGCAATAGTGTCAATAACAATACTTGCGTCTTTTACTTCTATATCCGCCGGTTTCAGGGTTCCCTTGGTAGCTACCACTACCTGCCACTTGTCTGCGGCAGCCTGGTTCCATTTGAAGGTTGCACCGTTGCTTTGGATGTTAGAAACCTTGATTTCGAATACTTTCTCGCATGCAACTATCGTATCCACCACAATATCATCCAAGATGAAGTAACGATTGGAGGAAGCGGAAGTATGATAGATATCAGCCGGTTTGTAGAATGCGATATACTTGCCTGCGCCTGCATACTTGCTGAAGTTGACAATCTGCTCCGTATATTTATTACCTGTGATATAGGCAGTAGCAATCGTATCAAAGGTAGCGATGTCATTCGGGTCAGTCATTGCGCCGATATACAAAGGCTCGTTGACAGCATTGACGTTATTCAACTTGACATAGAATGTCATTTGCAGCTTGTTGATTGGCAGTTCCAATAACGGCAAGGCTGCATATACGGAATCGGAGGTATAGTTATAACCCAGCATGAATGAGTTCGCTCCGCTTCTGGCAGACGTAGTGCTGTTTCCATAGATACACGGAACCATATAGATTGTTCCGCTGCTGTTTGCCTCTACCTGTTTGGAGGTCCAGCAGTCAGGCAGCAAACCGGAAGTATAGGTACTCGCAGGCACTTTCACGCCCTCAAAGCTATCTTTGTACGGGATACGCTCAAATGCCGCGCACTCCGTCTTTACGGTCAGACGGTCGGAAGCCGAAGTCTTGGTGCCGACGATGGTAGTAATCTGGTAGGAATAGATGGTATGCGGTTTGAGATTCTTGATAACCGCTTCATTGGTCTCTACCGTATCACGTATCATAAGCGAATCCACCTCCCAGTCTTCGGAGATAGCAACCGCCCATTTGGTCATACCGTTGGCGTCCCACTTGATGGTGACAACGCTGTCGGTAGCTGTAGCGACCACATTGAGCGGCTTGATACAGTCGTCAAACTGGCTGATGGTTACATCCTCGATATAACCGTACATCGTCTTGGTCGATTGCTCGTCGGCTGCGGTGAATGCACGTACGGCGATATATTTGCCTTCGCCTGTATAGTTGAAGAAGTCCACTTCGCCTTTCTTCCAGTCGTTGTACTTGCCGTCTTCATATCTGCGGACAGGTACGAAGGTGGTGGTATCCATCGGGTCGGTCATCACACCGACTTCATAAATGGCTTTTGGATAATCGATACCACTCATTGCATACGCATAATAGAACGTAAACAACTTGTCCTGTACCTTGTCCAATTGCGGGAATACTACGTACGGAGTAACATCATTGCGTTTGTTAAGGTGCAAACCGTAATTGCCACTATGCGCATAGGATTCTGTAGATGTGGAAGTATATACATCCGCATAATGTCCGGAATGAACAACCAGACCGTCCGGCAGCCAGTTGATGGTGCTTGTACCTACAGTATAGTTCCATAACTGATAGGAGTCATAGGAGCCTTTCGTATTGAAATCCCATGTCTTGGGAAGCGATGTTGAAGCAAGGGTATTAGGAACCATGTATTTCTGCGAATAAGACCATGCGCTCTTCTTCTCGCCTTGTACCGTTTGCACATAGAAATACAGCCATTTGCCCTCCATATTCTGGAATACTAATTGTTTCTCCGCCTCTGCCGCCGGAATATTCTCTGCCTTGGCGATGATATTCTTCTCCAGCAGTTTGTCCGGAGTCTCGGTCTTGATATCCGACGCGATGACATTCCATGCGGTAGCATTAAACAGGTCGGGAGCCACTACTGCCGAAGTCGGCGTAAAGTCCTTCACTGCGAAATTAACGGGTGTTACCGGCTCTTTCACGGAACCGATGGTCACCTCGTCAACCCAGTACTCGGTAATCCAGTCCTTGGAATCCACTGCGAAAGCTATGTATTTGCCTTCTCCCTGATACTTGTCAAACTTCACCTGGAATTGGTCATATACCTGATAGTAACGGCTATAGCAGGTATCTACAGGAACAAAAGTAGAGTAATCAGCCGGATTGGTCATCACACCCACAATGATGCAACCGGAATAAACGTCATTACTGCTGTTGGTCCAAAGGTGCGGATAGATATATCCTGTTCCCCAGAATGTGACATATGCATCCTGAATACGCTCAATATCAATCTCCGGTGACGCCATATAGACATATTCGCCGGCAGGCACCGCTTGGGCGTTGATACCTGCGCCGAACTCCATAGCCGTGCCGCTGAAAGCATAGTTATGCCAGGACGCTACGGTACGGTAAGCACAGAGGAACGGGGTTCGGAGAGGCGTTAAACCATCCTCGCCCTTCATAGAAGTGCCATAAGTCCAGTTCTCCACTTGGAGAAGGGTATCTGTAGCTTGGTTCTCTACATCAAAATGCTCTACGAAAGGAACTTTTACCTTGTTGAGCGTCTTGATTAAACCACCTACCCATTGGCCTTCCAATGATGGACAATATGCCTTGATGTAAATGTAATAAGAGGTGTTGATGTCCAGATTCTGAAGTGTGTCAATGAAATCATACACAAATTCGTGGCGGATAATTGCAGTGTCCGACCAATCTACATCATCCATGTTCTCATAGAGTTTCTTGGATACCACTACTTCAAATGAATCGGTGTCCAAGCTACCACCCCATTCGATGATGGCCTCGTCCCCACTCAACGAACGTGCGTGGATGTCACGTGCGTCTTCGCACACAATGTCCGGACGGACGATAATCTCATCCAGAACAATACCGCGTCCAAAACGATCCGTTCCTTCAAAGGCAATTTGATACGTTTTAGAACTGTAAGCATCGAGGTAGATCGTATCTACCTGCCATTTTGTAATTTTCTCATCAAACTCAGCCAGTTGGATCCAGCGTGCCTCAGGAGAGGTACGATAGAACACTTTCAGGACGTCCACATCACCGAGACGTTGTGCCTGAGCATGTGAGAAAATCAGCATTGGTTGTACATTAAGTACAGTCAAGTCCATTGCAGGGGTTATGAGCCTTGTAATGAACCCTTGTGTCTGCTCCGTTGTGTTACGGAGAGCAACTCGACCATTACCGACCGCCGCCCCAGCAGGATAATCCAGACTACCACCTTGCTCAACAATCCAGTCTTGTGCTCCAAACACAGACTCAGATGTCCAGCCTTCGGGCAAAGCCTTACCATCCTCGAAATCGGCATGCAGAACATAAAGATCTTCTTTGTCTGCAAATGCTGCAACGGTCATCATGACCATTAGCAACACGGAAAGTAAAGTTTTTCTCATAATGTTAATTAATTTAGTGATTAATAGGGTGCATTTTCGTGGGTGAAAAATGCAGTTGTTATAGTTATTATTTTATCAATAATAATCTCTGAAGCACATACAACGGGATGGCGTATGCGTTACATTAATTAATAAGGAAACACGCACGCCTACGCGCAAGCGTTGGGTAGTGATATTCATGAGCGTCGAACCTATGAGGCTATTGATTTGGAGATTCTTTTGCGTGTTCTCCCAGGATTGCGTGGCCGGGTTGGTGTCTATTCTCGAATAATCGAATAATGGCGTAGGCGTTTTTGATGAATACTCAACCGGAATATCATAACCGGCATACACACCGAAACGCGCTAAGCCTTTTTTGCCCATGGGTACGCGAGCACCCAATTCCAGTTCTACGGTTACCTCATGCGCGTCCGCACCGGCGCGAAGCGGAATGGTATTGAACTCGGATTCCGGCCAGAAACCGTATTGTTCCGAATTACGAATAGGCTCAATAAAGCGAGCATATTCACCTTCGGCCAACATGCGTCCGCTGGATTTGTAGTTGTTGATAAACGGCGCGGCGCGGAACTCGGCTCCTACACCGATATACATCCATTCGCCAATCTCATAGCCGAATTGAACCGGAAGAATGAAACGGAGTTGGCGCTCCTGCTCTTTGAAATCGAAGTATACGTAGCGATAGATAAGCTGTTCTCCCATAAGATCGACGCGGTCAAAGGCATCGGAATAGGAGGCCAATGCATTGTTGGTAACGATGTAATCGACTCCTAAACCGGCATTGAAGAAGAATTTACCTGCGTGAATCTCATATTGCAAGTGCGCTTGTCCACCATAACCGGCTTTGGGTTTGACTCCGGAAGAAGACGCGGGTAGCATATTTGCTTCCACACCGGTCAGGCTGAGGCCTAACCAATGGGTTACAACGGTTCTACCATACCGCGGGGCAGCCATCAGCGAAGCAGCTAACAGCAGACAGATACATACTATGATAGAACGTTGTTTCATCTTATTACAATTTTAGCGGTACGATGCGCAGCAGGACAAACCAGGAGGTAGATACCCGGGGCGGTAACACCGCTGAGCGTATTCGATTCGGACAAAGGAATCACTACACGCCCCATGACATCTATGAGCATCCATGGTCCGTCCAATTCAGCCGAAATCTCGTCTATTCCTTGTGCACCATTATAAATTACCGGACAAACAGCCACTTTGACGCCATCCGAGGAACGGGTTACCACGACGGTATATTGCGCTCCCAGATCCGCTGTACCTACGATCAGATAGGAACTATTGGCGCCATCCATCAGTTGCCCATTGCGATACCACTGGTACGCAGAGAAGGAGTAGCCGCCATTCAGGCTATCGTTGAGCAGGGCGATGATACCATTCTTCTGCGCCACAATTGAGGACGGATAGTTGACTTGTACCATCACGGGTACGTCCGGTGCGGGGCAGCGCGGCGTACCTAAACGGAGCGTAGCAGGGTAGTAACCCGGTACGACCGTATCCGGCAGAGGAATGGCGATCTCGTCGTCTTTGCTGAATTGGTAGAGCGAGTCAAATCCGGCAACTACGGCGATGCTGTCAAACAGGATATGCACACTATCCAAGCGACCTTGTACGATTTGCATCGGAATAGGTAATACCGGTTCATCGCCGCAGGCGGTTAGCGTATCGCTCAGCGCAACGATAAGCGTCGGCTCAACCGTAAGTGTGAGGGTGATGATACTATCCAAACCCCATTGATTTTTTAAATTAACAGTGTACGTTCCTGTTTCCGTAAACTTTTGGTCACCTATCTCATATACACCTCCGGCACACATCGAGTCTGTTAGCGTGAAGAAGCGCTCATGGATATACACATGAACGATTTCTTCGCATCCGTCAGATAGTATATAGGTTGTATCGAACTCATATGGATTCCAATATGTTTTGCCGTCATACATGGAGCCTATAGATAGGTGTACAAACCGTTCAGGAGTCTTAACATTATCCAGATGGAGTTCTATTTTTTTCTCTGCCCTGCATACCGTATCGCTGCCATTGAGATATGCATAGAGTGTCGCAATATACGTACCACCCGTGTCAGGATAGATATGTGTTACATATTCTTCATTGAGCGTGGAGAAAGTGCCGTCTCCGAAATCCCAATATACATGATCTACTCCTTCTTCTTTGGTAAATTCCTTTTCAGAAATCTGGTTTTTGTAGTAAATTTTGGACTCGTTATGGAAAGTCACTTGGTTTTGGCATTGCTCGACGGTGTTTGTCGCCTCCGCCATAGCGAAAGGGAATCGGGGGATTCCGCACGCTTCAAGAGTGTAGTAACAGTTACCATTCGTTTTAGAGATGACATCAACATTATAGGTTAATGTATCCATCGGTTCGATGGTGTACACTTGATTGCGTGATAAGATGTTTCCGGGATTTTGGGGAAGATACCATGCGTAATTGAAACCGGACGGTGCCGTGAACGTGGTCGTGGGATTGTCCTCTCCGCAGTTTTGACCGGACATTTCGCCGGATTCACATCCTAAAGTAAAATATGCGTATGCACCGTGTGCTTCCATTTTACAACCGGTTACCATCAGTCGTATGGTAATCATTTGCCCCACATAATCGCGGAGATTGATAGCTACTTCCGTCCAATCTTTCCACGTAATCAGTTCTCCGCCAAACTGCGTGGATTTCCAACCTGCTGTAGAAGAACCGGCGATAAAATCCGCTAAACCGCAACCATGTTCCAAGGCCATGTTGTTAGCCAAAATCTCTAGTTTGAAAGTAGGGTTGTCTGCTGGATCGTGGGGAGCAGGAAGAACTACAGCATACTTCACTTTAAGAATCGCTTTGTCTCCTGCGGGCACTCGGTATTTATATTCACAAGCGGCTCCAAAAGTAGGAGCATATCTTCCTAATCGAACGGACGCGATGGCATCTTCCGGTTTGGTAAGTAATGTGCCGTCTGTATAGGGGTCACGTTCATTGGGCACGTAGTGGATAGTGTGGAGCGAGTGTTCGTAGTCCGCATATCCATAGTCCTCCACTTTGGGGGAGCCAAGCGGGTTATTTTTATCTCCTACACGGCATGTTGCTGTCGTTAAGTCCAGATAATCAATGCATCGTACACCCTTGTGATACATAAAGAAACCGTATTGGGCAAATTGCCCTACGCCCTCGCCATCCGTACAATGCGAACGCACAAATACATCATGGAAACCTTCAGAGAGTCCGTATAGAGTGATGCGGTAATCGCGGACACTATCAAACTTCTGCCAAGAGTCTGTTTGGTAATCGTACGTGCGAATATCAAAATAGGTGGCGCCATTGCGACTCCATTCTACGGTAGCACTGGCATCGTCGTTGATTCGATGTTTAAAATTGGAAGGCAGCGGACAACTCCCTTTGATAAGAATTTCTATGTTGTCAATGCAGGCGGAGGGCGCTACAACGCCACCGCGGGTGCAATACCAAACCACTACCAGTTTGCGTGTCTCTTCTTCTGCTAGTGACCAGTCTAAATGCGCTATTTCCCATGAAGAAGCACCGGAGAAACAAGGAGCCAGACGATATTCTTCTTCTTTCGCCCAAGAAGGTAAATCTGCAGTAGCCATATTGGAGTTTGTAACTACAGAATCCGGTACCCATAATAGATAGAATCCCTCTTCTCCCGTCCGTTTACCGCTACACCGCCAGTCGAAATAGATTTCATAGTCACCGGCAGGAATAGTAAGCGTACGATAGCAAACTACAAACATCGTGCGGGAAGCATCGTATGTTGCGTTTGCTCCATCCGATGATACGAAAAGGCCATATTGAGCATCCGGCGCATGGTTTCCTGTTTCGCCTATGTACCATTTGTTAGCGCACCTTGAGCCTTGGTTTCCGGTATTGAGTACCCATTCGTTGCGCTCGGCTTCGTCCTCAAAGTCGCATTGATAAACCACCTGTGCTGCCATTGGGAACGACAGCAGAACGGTCAGTAATATGAATAATAGTTTCTTCAATTTTTTATAGTATTACAAACTCTACACGACGGTTTTGAGCACGACCTTCTTCTGTATCATTGGTCGTGATAGGCTGCGATTCACCCTTTCCTTCCGCTTCTATACGCTCAGGAGCTATACCACGGCGGATGAGCTCGTCCCGTACGCTGTTCGCACGGCCTTCGGATAGCTTCTGGTTCGCTTCGTCCGAACCGACATTATCGGTGTGACCCGTGATGCGGATACGCAGTTCGGGATTCTCGTTCATGAGGTCATACAGGTCTTGCATGGATGACTTGGACTCCGGAAGAATCGTGGTCTCGTTGGTCGCAAAGAAGAGGTTATGCAAGATAATCACACGTTTCTTCACGATTGGCTCGAGATAATAGGTAAATTCGCCTTCGATGCTCTCCAGCGGTGCTGTTAACGCAAAGTGGTTAGCTGCTTCGATATGGATGCGTAACGAGGTATTGAGCGGCAAGCGTAATTGCGCAGCGCCGGTTTTCTCGTTCGTATTGGCCGAAGCCAGTACCTTATCATCCGCGGTATTCAAGAAGGTGATTGTGGACGCTAAGAGCGAGTCACTCTTGGCATCACGAACGAAACAGCGGAACTCAGGCCGCGGCGTCATAGCCAATTCCAGGGTATCTCCCCATTCGCCATGGCTATACTCGTGCTCTAACGGTATATAATCCGCATGCGTTAACTGGAGACGATAACCTCCAGCTGCCACTTTCGCAACCATCACACCCTTGGAATTCGCGGTCTTGCGAATCGGTTTGGCTTTCGGTTTATCCAACGCCGTCATTTCAACCGCTACAGACGGAATAGCCTTGTTTGTCCGGCTATCCGCAATGCGCAATACCATAGCCGGTTTTTGCGGTTTCGGAGGCTGCGGCTTATTCATTTGCAGCAGGGCTGTTACCTTCACACCGACCAGTAAGCTGTTGATACGTTGACTTGCCCAATCGGAGCTATGGAGCGAGCGGGTAGTGATAGTATTCTCATCCGCTGTTGCTATAGGACCTTGCGCACCTTTCGCCAAGTTCATCACACCATAATCCATGAAGAGGGCTGCACGCAGATGCAACGGGTATTTACTCGCTTTATTACGCTTATTCCATTCATCTCCCATGAAGCCGTTGATATAGACACCTACTTCGGCGCTTGCCGTTAGATCCAGGCCATAGTTATACGTGCCTTTGGTGCGGTAGGGTGCATCGGTAATGATGTCATGCGACGGCATGTCTGTCCAGTTCGGATCAAAAGCCGAGAGGTCGGTGATGGATGTGGAGAGTGTACCGCGTTGGTTATAGGTACCGAGTACGGTATAGCCGACTTTCATACCCGCCATGAAATACCATTTATCCCATTGTCCACCGAGTAATACAGGCAGCATCACTTGTCCGGCGACATGGTTCTCGCGCATAGGGTCACCAAAGGTATAATGCTTGATCTGGTTATAGCCCTCCGCCATCATCGCTACATCGTACGGATAAGGGAATGATATCTTATCCATTGAGGAGAAGATACGGAACTCGGGGCCGGCATGGAGGATGAAATGGTCATAGCGATACTCATAGCCTACGCCTAACAAACCGCCTCCGCCGCCGATGAAACGGCTGTTAGCGCTTTTGTTGACGAGTCCGCTGTATCCGGCGCCGCCCCAGAAAGCGATATGGTGCAGGTTACGGTTGGCGCCTTTCCATTCTTTCTTGGAACCGGCTTTCTTGCTGTTTGTCTTTTTTGCGGAAGCCGCGCTCAACGTCTGAGCGGCTACCAGCATGATCATCAGTATGTAATACAATGTCTTTCTCATCTTGCGGCCCTCCTTATTCGATTACACTGATACGGCAGACACGTGTCTCGCTGCCTATTTGCACTTGTACCACATAGATACCCGCAGGTACCGCCATGGTGATACTATTTGTTCCTTCGGAGAGCGACTGTGTAAGCGCGATGTCTCCGAACATATTTACGATCGTTAGTGACGCGGCCTCCGATACTTTGACGGTAAGTGTTCCGCCTACCTGAACAGGAGACGGATAGACGTATACCACTTTCTGGTCCTCTACGGCAGTGGGGCGGAAGGGGCAGGTGGCCACTTTCTCGCCGTTGCTCACACGCGTCATTTCCAAATGATAACTGGCCGATGGATCCAGACCTTCTTCTACATAGAGATAGGAGAGGTTGGCGCCCGGAATAGCTTCGTTGTTCTTATACCATTGGAAATCCGTGAAGATATGGGTTGCCGAATCGGTATCCAAGGCTTCAGCGTTCTTTAATGAGAGAACGTCTCCCCAGCGCTGATAGACCCAACCCGGCATACACACGCTTACAGCAGCTTCGCGCACTACCGAGCAGCCGAAGTCATTGAAGAACTCCAATTCAAAGAAACCTCCGTTCAATCCGGTGATGGAGTCAGAGGTCTGAGGCTCTCCGCCGTTCACGGTATAGTAATCAAATCCTTCTCCATCGATGAAGATTGCTCCCGAATTCGGGGCATCGCTCATCTCACGAACCGTCACAATCGGTAAAATCGAATCAAGTACGGTGACATTCATCCAAAGTGTAGAGTCGCAACCGAACAGATTGGTGTAGAACCGATAGAACTTACCCGATTCACGCGATTTATAGGTCTGACCATCAATAGTCAATGGTATTTCGGCACAAATAGTGGTGTCACCTACGTACTCGTTGGTAACCGGGTTGACGGATAAACGTAACGATACGATACTATCGCATCCGGCATAGGTTTTCAAACTATCCGTGTACAATCCCGGTAAACCTGCGTAATATTTTCCGAACACAATATACCCGCCTTCGCAGATGGCGGAGTCTATCGTCCGGGCTACATCGCCAATGGCAGGAATATCAATATAGATAGTGGTGTCATTTGTGCATCGTCCTTCGGCAATAGCAGCGATTAATGTTACCGGGAAACGTCCTCCTTCGACCGGATAATTCACTATCGGATTCTTATCTGCGCCCACTTGACCATTTCCGAAGTCCCATTCGTATTCATCGCAGGGTTGATCATAGTGGTACTCGGTTACATTGTTGTATTTGGTCATGATATGACTCTTGTTCTTGAATTTTACTCTGTTTCGGCACTCGGCAGGCGCGTATTCCCATTCGAACGCGGCTATTGGGAAGCGCGGACGAGCTGATGAGTATAGGTCAAATCCACAACTCTCTTCCTCCAGATAAGAGAGGTGACATCGATATGTCGTAGTATCCGTGGCATCTACTAATAAGGTTTGTCCGTCGGAAGATAATTGGGACGCAGGCACGGGGTTGTCGTATTTGTCAAACCACTCGTATGCAAAGCCGTTTGGAGCAGCGATTGACATCTGGGCATCATCTCCGCAACTGGTGCCTGTGATACGCGCAGCTGCGCAATCCAAAGTGAAATATGCGTAACCATAGTGCCCGCTCCATGCGCAGTCATATGTAGTTAAACGCACGGTGAGCGTTTCGCCCGCACGATCCTCCAGATTCAGACCAATAGTGGTCCAGTCTTTCCAGGTAACCATGTTGTAACCCGAACCCTCCGTGTGCCAGCCTTCCCGTGTGGCATCCGCATAGAAATCCGCATAACCGCAGGTCGGACTAATCAAGTCGCCGGATTCATCGATAATCTCAAGGGTGAAACGAGGTTGGTCTTTTAAAGTATGTTGCGGGTCTTCCATCACAATTGCATAACGAAGTAAAAGAATAGCCGCATTCTCCGCATCCACTACGTACGTAAATGAGAGACTTTCTGCTTCGGCTCCTACATTCCAGTTGCCTAACCGAACGGAAGCCAGTGCGCCATCCGGTACAATACGTAATTTCCCGCGAGTACGGGGATCGGTGATATCCGGCTCCCAATTCACTACATGGCGTGAGTACTTGTCGCCTGCTCCATAATCAATTACACCAACAGATTCGTACGGATTGGAGTATGAGCCATAGGTGGCTGTCACATTCGGGTTATCCGCCAAATGTACGTAGTCGATGCAATGTTGGTCGGGGTAGTAAACGGCAAACGTATTCAAATACGTATAAGCACTATAGATATTTCCGTTGCAAACGCCTCGTACACGAAAATCGTACGCTCCTTCTTCCATGCCTTCCAGCACGTAGTATTTATTTATGATACCCGACTGTACTTGCCATTTTGAACGACCATATTTACGGTATTCAAGTATATATTCCTCGCTACTCCCTTCCCAACTAACGATAACAGAGTCGTTACTTGATATGGCGGTCACAGAACGCGGCTTGGTACATTCGCGAGAGGTAATCTGGATGTTATCGATGCATCCACCGATAGACTTGATTGTTGTATCGCGATTGGAGTTCTGCCAGATAAAAAATAACCTGAGAACGCGTGAACCATTGGAGGAGAATTGAAAGGAGGTGTTCTTCCATTTGGATTGACCATACACCCGATTCATGGTGGATGGAATATAGGTTATGATGTTCTCAGGGATCGTTGTTGAACTGCCACCTTCCAACACAACCATCGATGACGGTCCCACACCGGCCGACATGGTGGCATTTGGCGCTCCGATACAACGATAATCAAACGTACAGTCGTACTGACCTGCCGGTAGTATGAAATCACGGTAGATATATTGCACATTCGTTGTTGCGGCAAATTGGGCATCTTCTCCGCCGTTGGTAGAAATGTAGGCTGAACGATGGCCATCGTTGTGAGTGGCTTCTCCCACTACCCATTGGTCTTTTAGACTGTGCGTGTTTGCGCCGGGATTCAGCACCCACTTCGACAACTCAACAGCCTCATCCTCTTCAAAACTGAAATTGTACGGCACAGATATCTGCACGGGATTTTGCGCGTACGCGTACGAACAAAAAAGGAAAACGCTCAACACAGCAAGAGCAAAAACTCTCGCACCTCTCATATATGAAATAATATGTTTAAACATAGCAACTTGTTGTAATTGGACTTAAAAATCGTGCAAAAATACACAAAATATTCCAATTATACAACTTTCTGCTGCTTTTTTTGTAATTTTATTGCATTTTGTAAAATAAACTTTACAAAAATTACAAAATCTCTTTTAAAATATTCTAAATGTCTTATTTTGCGTACTCATAATGTCGCATTTTGTGTTCACTATTTCACGTCTCCAAATCCCGAATCAGACTCATTCCTTATAATAATTGCATACCTGAATCGTATGTAAATGACCTACTTGTACTTTTTCTGCAATGACTATATATACTTTGTATATATCCCATTTGATGATAAGAAGTTGTTCTTGCGTATGTCAAAAAAAAGATGTACCTTTGCAGCCGCAAAGGTGATGATTAAGTCATGAAACGTTTCTGGAACATATTTCTCTGTTTGTCGCTTGTGCTGCCGATGGTTGCGCAAGAGGAAGAACTCTGCATCGACGGAATACTCCTCTTCCGTGAGGATTTCGGCGGTAACGACCCGTCCGATCCGGACATCAGCATGGCCAGTGTCCAAGGCATGGACCCGAGTTATCACAACTCCGGTAATAGTTTGGGTAGCGGCAATTATACGCTGCGCAAAGAGGGCTGGCACAACGGTATTCAATGGCATTGGCAGGATGACCATACTTATTTCGGAGACAAGACACGAGGCTATCTTTTGGAGGTGGATGGAGTAGGCGGCGCCAAACCATTTTATAGCAAGACGATAGAAGGTCTTTGCGCTGGAAGCAAACTGACCTTCAGCGCGTATGTGGTCAATGTGCACTATGCCGGACAACTCGATTATTTCGGCAGTAGGTACGTTTATCCCCGAATGAAATTCGTGCTCAAAGACCCCGCGACTGGCATCGTATTAGCCGAGAAATCCACGGGTGACATCCAGCCCGATTGGCGGTATGGCACACCGGATACCTGGAAATACGCACGGGACAACCAATTATCTGCTGAGTGGCAACTATTCGGTATGAATTTCACCGTTCCTGATGGAGTTGAGTCCATTCAAATGTTCATCTATAACGACGTAGCACAGAATGGTAGCGGAAATGATTTTGCATTGGACGACATCGAGATTCACCTCTGCGCACCGCCGGTGACGGTAGAAGGCGAGACGGAAGTGTGTACAAACGCCCCTACAACCCTCACTGCCAACTTTACCAACGACGGTACGTTTGCTGAGCCATTAGCCTATAAATGGTGGCACTCTACGGATAGCATCACATGGATAGAAATATCCGGTTTCAACGGAGAAAATCTGCTCATCGATGCCGTTCAAAAATCCGACTCGGGTTGGTATAAAGTAGCCGTTTCCGGTGATGGGAATATCGAGAGCGTCAACTGTCGAGCCGTGAGCGATCCGTTCCGTTTGCGGGTCAACGAATGTGAGCCGCCTGAGCCGGAGTTGTGTATCGACGGCATACTCCTTTTCCGGGAGGACTTCGGCGGTAATGACCCGGATGATCCGGAAGTGATTTATGACGCCAACGAAGCGCGGGCGGCTGTACTTGGCATGTCCTCCAATTATATTCCCTGTTTGAGCCGGACAAGCGGAATGAGTAGCGGAAAGTTTTTGGTAACCAAACAAGGATACCAAAATGGGATTCAGTGGCATATCATGGATGACCACACTTATCCGAATGACAAGACAAAAGGCTATCTCTTGCAGATAGACGGACGAGGGGACAATGTGCCTTTCTATACCACCACGATAGAAGGTCTCTGCCCCGGTTCGCGTCTCACGTTCTCTGCCTATGTGGCGAATGTCATGACTTGGGGACATTATATGAACCCTAACAGGGATGATATCTATCCGCGGATGAAGTTTGTGCTGACCGATCCCTCTTCGGGGACCGAACTGGCTACCTATGACACAGGTGATATACCATTTGACTCCGCTTTTATCAAAGATAATTCGTGTTGGCAGTATTCTGCACATTGGCGGCTCATCGGTATGAACTTCACCGTGCCGGAAAACATTTCTCGTGTGAAACTCACCATTTATAATAATGTACCCATAAACGGAAGCGGTAATGACTTTGTATTGGACGACATCGAGATTCACCTGTGCGCCCCGCCGGTGACGATAGAAGGCGAGGCGGAAGTGTGCGCAAACAAACCAACAACCCTCACCGCCAACTTTACCAACGATGGTGCGTTTGCTGAGCCATTAGCCTATAAATGGTGGCACTCTACGGATAGCATCACATGGACAGAAATATCCGGTTTCAACGGAGAAAATCTGCTCATCGATGCCGTTCAAAAATCCGACTCGGGTTGGTATAAAGTAGCCGTTTCCGGCGATGGAAATATCGAGAACGTCAACTGCCGAGCCGTGAGCGATCCGTTCCGTTTGCGGGTCAACGAATGTGAGCCGCCGGAACCGCCTTGCCCAGGGTTGATCACTATTACTGCTGACACCACGGTTTGCGACACATTGATGCCGTACCGTTGGCGGGACACGCTCTTCACAGAACCTGCTACCTATGAGATTCTGTATAAGGATCAACGGGGTTGTGACAGTCTGCTCTGTGTCTTGACTCTTAACACCCAGGTCTGCTGTCCGGATATGGTAACTGTTACGGTGGATACGGTGGTTTGTGACACGTTGATGCCTTATCGCTGGCGGGATACGCTGTTTACAGAACCTGTCTCCTATGAGATTCTGTATAAGGATCAACGGGGCTGTGACAGTCTGCTCTGTGTCTTGACTCTCGCCACCCAAGTGTGCTGTCCGGAGATGGTAACTGTTACGGTGGATACGGTGGTTTGCGACACGCTGATGCCGTACCGCTGGAGAGACACGCTGTTTACAGAACCTGCTACCTATGAGATTCTGTATAAGGATCAACGGGGTTGTGACAGTCTGCTCCGTGTCTTGACTCTTAATACCCAGATCTGCTGCCCCGAGATGGTGACCATTACCGCCGACACGACAGTCTGCGATACGTTGTTACCCTTTACCTGGACGCTAAGAAATCAGCCTTTTGTCTTTGAACACGCCGAGATTCAAGTGCTGGATATACCTCATCCGAAATGGACCGATTGTACGGATACCAGTTATATTCTCCATCTCGATACATTCCATTGCGAGAAGTTATGGCCGCTTATTGTCAATAAGTACAACTGGGTCTTGCTGTTGGATAATGTGACCTTGGCTCGTTTCTTCCCGCAGAACGTTGCGCGTGCTTACCAATGGTACAAAAACGACGCACCGATACCGGGTGCCACCGACGATGACTACTCTGAGCAGAATGAGTTGTGCGGACGATTCCAGTTGCGTATTGTCTTAGACAATGAGCAAGCGATATGGTCAAATATTCTGGAAATCGGCGAAGCGCAGGAAGAGTTACCTGTGCGGGTTACTATCTTCAATAGCTGGGGTATGCTTGTTCGAGAGAACCAAGTATCCCACGGGGTGTACCTCTATCGCTATGAACAGGGGGAGAAAAAATGGACAGAGAAGAAACTGATACCATGAGACGTGTCCTCCTTTACATAGTATTGTTTTTTCCGCTCGTGCTTCATGCCGAACACGTGTTCGAGGTGGGTGTACATGGCGGAATAGCCGGTTGGTCTTCGAAGACGGTATATGTGAACAATACGGTCGGATTTCACGGCGGAGCACAGGTTTATTATAACTATCTCTCGCCCTATGTGATAGGTTTCCGAACCGGACTTACGCTGGACTGCCATCAACCGGGATTTGCCAAAACGAATTATGTAGATCATTATGCTACCATCGATGTTGAAAACCAACGGATGGAGATTGATTATACCATCGGACGCCTATCGGAACGCTATACAACATGGTCTGTAGGAGTCCCGCTGCAGTTGGCGCTTTCCGTTAAAAACTTCTCGTTCCTCATTGGCGCAAAGGTGGTCTTCCCGATGAATACTTGGTGGAAGCAGAACGTGGAAAATGCAGCTCTCTCGGTCTATTATCCGGATTATGACAACCGCGTCTATGAGTCGTTTCCTTTGGCGGCTTCGCGGGATTTTGCAATGTACAATAGCGGTAAGTTGCAACTACCAAAGGTGCAGTGGTGGTTGGCTACGGAATTGAATTATATGATTCCATTGAACAACCGGGAGAGTACTTACCGTTCGTATCTCGTTGTCGGGGCATATTTTGACTATAGTTTAACCAACTATAAGCCGGAGCATAGCAATGCCGAGTGCCTGATCATGCTAACCGACACCCGTGACGGTTTTCCGCTGCAACGAGTTCTGACGCCGGTTATGTCCGCTAACCGCTTTCTCCGGCAGTTGGTGAGCCAATGTACACTTTTCGATGTGGGACTCAAGATATCCTATGCTATTTCTCCTTATGATCGTGCTTCCCGTCGCCGTGCTTTTCCTTGCCGGTGTAATCCTTTTGTCTTCTAAAAATAAAAGAATTCGTTCTATTTTTGCGAAAAAATCCATTTTTATTTGCATATATGCAATTTTTGTTGTAAATTTGCTCGCTTTTTTGTAAATCGTAAATGGTAAGATGAATATTATTAAGACTCCGATTGAGGGATTGTTGGTGATTGAACCGCAGGTTTTCAGGGATTCTCGCGGGTATTTTGTGGAGACGTATAATGAGAAACGCTACCGCGAAGCGGGGATTGATGCGCAGTTCGTGCAGGATAACCAGTCTTGTTCCTGTTATGGTGTAGTACGCGGTTTGCATTTTCAGCGTCCGCCATACAGTCAGGCGAAGTTGGTTTGTTGTACGGTAGGTCGTGTGCTGGATGTGGCGGTAGATTTGCGTAAGGGCAGCAAGACGTATGGGCAGTGGTTCAGCGTGGAATTGAGCGAAGAGAACAAACGTCAGTTCTTTATTCCGCGTGGTTTTGCGCATGGTTTTTCGGTATTGAGTGAGCAAGCTATTTTTACATATAAATGCGATAACTTGTATCATCCGGAGGCTGACGGAGGTATTCTTTTGAACGATCCGGATTTGGCGATAGATTGGCAAATTCCGGAGGAGAAACGGATCATCAGCGAGAAAGATAAACACCATCCGTTATTGAAAGATTTGAAAATCACGGAATAATATACTTTGTATATTATAGGTACGTGCAGGATACGATATACCCAGGTAATGAGTCCTACTCACCCAGTAATCACCCATATAAAGAATGAATATATTAATTACAGGATGAATATATTAATTACAGGCGCCAACGGACAATTAGGCAATGAGATGCGCGTGTTGAGTGCGAAACACTCGAAGCATAGCTATTTCTTCACGGATGTCGTGGAGTCGGATGGCGTGTATATGCTCGATATCACGGATAAGCAGGCGGTAAGTGCTTTTGTTGCGGAGCATGAGATAGACCTGATTGTCAATTGTGCTGCCTACACGAACGTGGACAAGGCGGAGGACGATGAGGCCACGGCGATGAAGATTAATGCGGAGGCGCTGAGTGTGTTGGGAAATCAGGGTGTGAAAGTGATTCATGTGAGTACGGATTATGTATTCTCCGGCGATGAGCATGTGCCATGTCGAGAGACGGATCCGGTTGCGCCTCGTACGGCATATGGTCGGACAAAATACGAAGGAGAAAAAATGCTCTTGGCGGCATGTCCCGATGCGGTAATACTTCGTACGGCTTGGTTGTACTCCGAATACGGGAATAACTTTGTGAAGACGATGATTAAATTGGGTAAGGAGAAAGAACAGTTGGGCGTGGTGTTTGATCAGATAGGAACACCTACTTATGCGGCAGATTTGGCTTGGGCGATTTTTACGGTGATAGAGGCGCCTGTATGGCACGCGGGTATCTATCATTTCACGAACGAAGGTGTATGCAGTTGGTATGATTTCACGTTAGCGATTCATGAGTTGGCGGGGATAACAAAATGTCAAGTTCGCCCGATTTTATCGGAGGAATATGCGTATAAGACGCCGCGGCCGCACTATAGCGTACTCGATAAGTCGAAGTTCAAAAAGACATTCGGGGTAACAATTCCTCACTGGATGGACGGACTTAGACGTTGCATGGAAAGGATTGGTAATTGGTGATTGGTAATTGGTAATTGGTAATGAAAGAGGTTCTGGATTTTTTGACGGAGTTGTCGGTGCATAATAACCGGGAGTGGTTTGCCGAGAACAAGACGTGGTACCAACGGTGCTACGCGCGCTTCAACGAGGTATGCGCGGAGTATATCCGTCAGCTTGCGATGATAGAACCGGAGTTGGCTATCCTGCAACCGAAGGACTGTATCTGGCGTATCTACCGCGATGTGCGGTTCTCGAAGAACAAAAACCCGTACAAAGAATGGATGGGTTGCTTCCCGGCGAAAGGTGTACCCGGTCAGCCGAAGACATGGGGAAGAAAATCGATGCGCGGTGGTTATTACATGCATATCCAGCCCGGGCAATGTATGTTTGCCGGAGGTATATGGGAACCGAGCAAGGAGTTATTGACTGCTTTGCGCAAGGAGGTTGAGGCGAACTACGAGGAAGTGGAAGAAATCATGGGAACCAAAGAGTGGCAACGCTATTTCGGGCAGGATTTTGACAGTTATTGGGGTGTGCTGAAGAAAGTGCCGGTAGGTTTTGATCCGGCATTCAAGCATGCGGACTGGTTGAAACACAAAGACTATACGTTCAGTACGCCACTCACGGATGAGGAGGTGTGTTCGCCCGATTTCATCGATAAAATGATCGATATCGCGAGGGCAGCCAAGCCGATGAATGACTTCCTCAATTATACGTTTGAGGAATACGGGGAGTTCCCGGATAGGTGCTAGGTAATATGAAACATGGTTCCATAGTTCAATGGATAGAATACGGGTTTCCTAAACCCTAGATCCGAGTTCGATTCTCGGTGGGACTACAAAACAAAACGTTAGAAAAACACAATACTATGAAACACAAATGGCTTATTCTCGCCGCGCTGAGTATTCCGTTGGCGCTGAGTGCCCAAAGCGACACTACTCGGATTTTCCGTCCCGCGATATCTCCGGGAATGACGGAGATGCATGAACGTAGTTTTGAGATGGAAGATACGCCGGAGTTGCAGAAGACTCCGGACAGTTTGACTCGTGTTCAGACGACCACTATCTATCACTACACGGACACCTTGACTCTGTTGATCGCTTCGCAGGACAGCGTAGCGAAGCAGCGTGAAGAAGTGACCTATGCGGACTCGACCAGTCGCAAAGGTCATTACATCGAGGCGTATGTGGGTTTAGGATACGGTTCGTTGGGTTATTCTTTAGCCGGTACAGAGAACAGGACGAACGGTTCATTCAGTGGTTTGCTGCAGATACAGTACGCCTATTTCTTCCATGAGAACTGGGGTGTGGGAGCCGGATTATGGTTCACGAATTACACGACACATGCTCGTTTGGGCGGAGCCTATTCATGGTTGGACCAAACGGATACGGACCTGGAGCAGCATTATGACCATCATTCGACCGTCAATCGTTGGAATGAGCGCCAGACGATCCATAATATAGGTGTTCCTATCTCGCTGCAGTTCCAATACAAGAAGGAGGACTGGAAAGCGCGTATCTTTGCTGATTTAGGTATTGCTCCGGCGTTCTCTGTAATGAAGAAATACAAAGTGCTGCAAGGCGAAGTGGCGCATGAGGGATACTACCCTGCATGGAACTTATGGTTGCGCGACATGCATGAGTTTGGTGTGAAGAACTATGCTTATCAGGGGAAGTTGGATGTTCGTCCGCAAGTGGCTTTATTTATGGACCTGGGTGCCTTACTTCCGTTGACGGATCAAATTGATTTGTTCTTAGGCGGTCATTTTAATATCGCGTTGAATGATGCGAACAAATCGACGAAGCATCCGTTGGGTTGGAAGGACGACACCTTTACTTTTATGGACGAATACACGGGCGCGTACTCGCTGGACATGGCGGGTAAGTCGCATCCTTGGGAAGTAGGCGTGAAGGTAGGTATTCACTGGCATCATATTGCTGCACCGAAGCATAAAACCATCGATTACTTCGACTATTTCACTCGTACGGATACGACGGTTCAGTTAATTGCCCGCAATGATACGAGTATCGTGAGTCGGGTAGATACGCTCACTCGTGCACACATCGCCAAAGCGGCTGAGGAGGTGGAGAAATTCAATAAGATCTACTTCGATTTCGATAGTTACAAGTTAAGCGAAGAGGCTCAGAACTACCTGGCATCGATTGTAGGTGTGCTGAACAAAGTGCCGGATGCGAAGATTGCGATTGACGGTCACGCGTCGGAGGAAGGTCAACGGCGTCATAACGAGAAACTGGCATATAACCGCGCGAAAGCTGTCGCCAAGTTCCTTGTCAGTCAAGGCATAGACAAAGAGCGTGTGATTGTAATCGGTCATGGTTCGCTCATCCCCAATGAGGAGAACGTCAATCATGAGTTACCGCTCGACCGCCGTGCGGAGGTGAAAGTGGTACAAAAACAAAGCGAAATACAATAAGGAGGACAAACTATGAAAAACGAAGTTAATCGTGCCTTTATGGCAAAGACAACACGAATATATATATTGTTAGTTACCTTACTGGCTGCTACAGGCATGCAGGCACGCATCTTTGACAAAGGCGAACGCTTGTATATCAACATGGAGGCGCAGAGCGTGAAAGATGCAGGTGGAGACTTACAGTACGGCTGGTACGCCACCATGAATAATTATAACTATGCCTATTTCTTCAAAGGCAGCCAGAATGCATGGAGCACCCAGGTAAAGCAATATCAGGGGTCTGTGTGGTACGTAGAGGCACCCGCCGGCGACTGGGAGTATGTGATCCTGACGCGTCACTCCTCCGCGAACCCGAGTTGGGGAACAGTAACCCGTCAAACGGGAGATATATGGTTCTATTATTACGAGGGCTCCGAAAAGAAGATGCGCGAGCAGAACTACATCCAGAATTTCTATTATAACGACGGCGGAGACAAAAACGGCGCCAACTGGGAATATGTAGCCCCTGCTCCTTCGGGAAGTCCGGCCACATGGGAGTATGAGGACGAGCAGATTTGTAAGGAAGCTGCCGGCACACAATATGTGCTGCAAGCGAAAAACTATGATTATGAAAACACCTATTGCCACTCATGGTTCAAATATGAGAACAACACCTGGACACGTCTGGACCAAAGCGAATGGTACACGACTGAGGACAGGGGGCACATCGCCCTGTCCGTGACCTTAGGAGGAGTCAATTCCGATGTCTATTATTTCCTACAGGCCAGTCGTCCTTCCATGTGCCGGCTAATACGTGTGCGGATTAATCAGGATTGCTCGGAAGGAGTACCGGGCGCATGTAAGATCACTTCGTTTGTTGCTGTAGCGGCAGATGCTAATGTAACAGACAGGACCAGTGCGGTGAACGGCGTAGTAGCTTTTGACGACAAGAAGAATGCCGGAAAACTGCAAATATGGTGTCCGGATGTGGATACATTGATTATTGAGAATGCAGATATCGAGACTCCGCAGACCTTCCGTCTGAAAGGTTTGGATGCTTCGTCCAAGAAGACCTATACGCTCTATGCCAAGTTCCTTGAAGGCAGCGGATGCGAGGCATCCTGTCAGGTTACGGTAGAGCCGCCTGTAAAGACTCCGGAAACACATACCTCAACCGGCACTGAAGGCGATCAGAACCTCACCCGATTCACCGAAGTGGATGTCAAACTGACGCCGGATAACCAGACTTCCACCTATTTCATGTGGACGAACTCTGCCAATAATGATACGATTATCGGTACTTCGTCGGATAATAGAAACATCACTTTTGATGCACCTTCAGAGGCTACTACTATAACCTATTATTTCCTCGCCACCAATGATCCTCCTACGCCGGAAGGCAACCTCATCACCAATGGTACTTTTGAGACAAAAGATAACTTGGAGAGCAAGTATGATTACTGGGGGATGGGCGATGCGGTCAATAATTACTATGACTCGCATACGGACGCATCCGGAGGTTACGCTATTGTCAAAGATTCGTACACTTTCTATCACACCTATAATTCCGTGAAAGCGCACGAAGGAGAATATTTCGGACTCTTTGACTCCAAGGTCACTACGAATGTAGAGGATCAAGCGGCATGGATTGCCAAATCCGGCACGAATAATCCGAAACTGAAAGTGCAGAAAGGCATAAGTTACCTCTTCTCTTTCTGGGTAGCGAATGTCAACGCTTTCTATCAGATGAACAACGGCGCGCGACTGCAGTTCCAGATCAGTTACAACGGAGGTTCTACATGGAGCAACTTAGGCGGAGAGATCAACCTCGGCAATTATAAAGACAACCGCTGGCACGGATTGTCCTCTATCGCTACTCCTACCACCTCCAGTACGAATGTAGCACTACGTGTGATCAATAAGAACACCAGTAACAAAAATATCGGAAACGACTTTGCGCTCGATGATATCCGTTTCGAGGCAATCACCGCCAGTTCTTCCAATATCGCGGGATATGAGATTTTCCCTGTGAAATATATAGCATGTGCTATCCATAGTGCTACTTTCGCCCAGCGTCAACCCATAGGATGCGGGACAACGGTAGCGGATGTGGATTTCACCGTAAACTTCACCAATCCGCGCGGAGACCTCTATATCTATGAGGGTACTAGCCTGCTGGCTAAGATTCCGCATAGCGAGATAGGCGATAATGCTACGTCGTACACAGGCGTACTGAAGGATCAGCCGGTTGATAATGCAGATCATACGCTCACCGTCTATTTTAACGATGGCGTGGTGAAGACCGATGCGCCTACCACCTATGTCTATAATGCGCGGGCTGTCCCTGCTATCTCCGTCAAATCAGTCACTTGGGGAGAAGTGGCATGCGACGCCGCTACTGTCACCCTCACAGCCGTCATCGCTTATACCAATCAGAACGGAACTTTGACAGCCAACGTGGATGGCGGTACGTCTGTTTCCGGTTCGTTCACTGCCGATAGCGATGACGAGAAAGAGGTGACGCTTGTCATCCCGGGAGTTGCCGCCGATGGTTTGGCTAATCATAAACTGAATGTCAACTTCAGCGGCACGCACGGATGTCCGATTGCCGACTATACCCTGCCCGAAGCACCTATCACGCCGAGCGCCTTGAGCAAGAACTTTACTTTCTCCACTCCGGGATGTACCGATTTGACGACCACACTGACTTTTGATTTGGACTATACCTATCAGCAAGGTACTTTGCATTATAGCATTGAAGGTTTGAGTGGAGACTCAACCCGCACTATCACCACCTCTAAGAGCGAGCAACATCTCACAAAACTTGCTTTTGAAGGCATCCCGGCGGACGGCAACACACGCAAATTGCATGTGACGTTCGACGGACCGAATAGTTGTATGAAAGAGTATACCCTCCCTGCTTGTCCTTTCACTCCGGCTTTGCAGTCAGTGGTTGTGAGTGGCGTTCCGGAGGGACTGGCTTGTCACGGCACAAGTTATAACGCTACCGTAACCGTCACCACTCCTTATCCGGCGGACGGGAAGAAAGTCACCTTGACTTACGAAGACGAAGGTACCGCCCGAAGCAAGGAACTGACTATATCCGGAAACACTGCTTCTGCCACCATTACCTTACACGATGCAGCCGGAACCAAAGTGATCAATGCTGCTTATGCAGATGCGCCTGCATGCACGTTCCCGTCTGATGCTTTTGATCTTCCGGGAGCTCCAAGCATGGATATCAGGAATTTCAGTTACTCTACCCCCGGTTGTGACGATGAGACGACAACACTGACTTTTGATTTGGACTATACCTATCAGCAAGGAAACTTGACCTATCGTGTTGACGGAATGCCCGCCAAGAGTCAGTCTATCACGGAGAAAGACAAGAGCGAGCAGCACCTGACAGGTCTTACTTTTGAAGGTATTCAGGCGGACGGCAAGGTGCATACGTTATATGTAGCCTTTGACGGACCGAATAGTTGCGATAGTACGCATACGCTGGATGTAGCGCCCTTCTCTCCGAAAATCACTTCCGTAGAGGTAGCGGTGGATCCTACTGCACTGGTGTGCGGGTCAAAAAATTACAACCTCACCGTGACAATCAAAACGCCGTACGACGCAACAGGCAAGAATATCGTTCTCTCGGGGGCTGCGGATACTACCGTTACCGCCACCGGTACGCAGACTGTAGTACCGCTTACATTGGAAAATATCGGTGCTACCGGACTGGTCATCGGCGCCAGGTATGAAGATGCAACGGCTTGTACGCCGGTGCCGTCTGATGCGTTCGATGCTGCACCCGCACCTGTATGCAATATCTGGCGGGAGACGATCTGCGAAGGCGAGAGTTATACCGACCATGGGTTTGATATCCATACGCCGGCAGTGGGCGAGTATGAATACGGCACACTCCATGACTCGCTCTATCTCTCCGTCAAAGCTACGCCGCGTATCACTATCGGTACTGTAGCTATGATTTGTGACGATGCTAACGAGGTGCGCGTGCCGTTCACCGTTACGGCCGGAGCACCGGATACATATGATGTGGCGGTCAACGGTGCGCACTATGCAGGTGCGGTAGAAGGCACGGAAATCGTCTTCTCGTTGACATCGATGGAGGCGGGAGATTACTCTGCTACTATCACTACAAGCGAAGGCGGGCTTTGCGAGAGCACCAACACGGTCTCTTTCACTATCGCCATCTCGGGTCAGATGTACAGCAAGTGGACCGATGTGCTCTTCGTAAGCAATGCGGAAAACCGCTATGTGGGCTATCAATGGTTAGCCAATGGAGTGGAACTGACGGGTGAGACACAACAAAGTCTCTATGACCCGAATGGACTGAGTGGCACCACGATACTCTATCAATGTCGCTTGACGACCACGGACGGAAAGACCTTGATCACTTGTCCGCAGACGTTTGATGAAGTGACGCCGAGTAGAACAGTGACTACAGGCGGGGCCTCGCAGGTGATTGGTATCTATGATACGATGGGTCGTCCTGTTTCGGGTACCTTTGGTCGCGGCGTTTATATCGTAGTGACGGAGATCGAAGGCAAGCGTATCACCTCAAAAATGGTTGTTCATGAGTAAACCGATCTTACCGGCCCTGGCCGTTGATGCAGCCTGCAGCGGTAACCCCGGTGTGATGGAGTTCCGCGGAGTGATAGCCGATACAGGTACGGAGGTTTTTCACCGTGGTCCATTCCCGGAAGGAACGAATAACATAGGCGAGTTCCTGGCGTTAGTGCTGGGACTTGCCTATATCAAGAAGTATAACCTCAATTGGGTGATTTATACAGATAGCGTCACGGCGCTCGCTTGGTTGCGTCAGAAACGCTGCAAGACGAAGATCGAATGGAACGCCAAGAATCAGGATCTGTTTCATATGGTTCGCAAGGCGGAGATGTGGCTGCATGACAACACATGGACGACGCCGATATATAAATGGGACACAAAAGCGTGGGGTGAGATTCCGGCGGACTTTGGGCGGAAATAATGGATTAGTGGGTTAGTGGATGAGTGGATTAGGGGGATTTTGTAAAAAAAGGATAGCAAAATAAAGATTTTTTGACGATTTATTTTTGTATATCAAAAAAAAACACTACCTTTGCAGCCGCAAAGGTTGAGGGGTATGGCTCCAGAACCGCCTTTGAGGAAACAAAAAAACAAACAATTATTGTACAATAACTAATAAATTTTTTTCACAATTATGACAAAAGTAGCAATTAACGGCTTTGGCCGTATTGGTCGTCTGGCTTTCCGTCAGATGTTCGAAGCTGAGGGTTATGAGGTAGTTGCGATCAACGACTTGACCAGCCCGAAGATGTTGGCTCACCTTCTGAAGTACGACACCGCTCAGGGTGGTTTCGCAGGCAAGTTCGGTGAGGGCAAGCACACTGTAGCTTACAAAGACGCTCAACTCGCAGAGGATGGCAAGACAGTTCTCGTTCCGGGTTCGATCATCGTTGACGGCAAAGAGATCACGATCTACGCTGTACCTAACGCAGCTGAGCTGCCTTGGGGCAAGCTGGGTATCGATGTAGTATTGGAGTGCACCGGTTTCTATACCAGCAAGGCAAAAGCTGAGGCTCATATCCAGGCAGGTGCAAAGAAAGTTGTTATCTCCGCTCCGGCAGGTAACGATCTTCCGACCATCGTTTACAATGTAAACCACAAGACTCTGACTCCGGCTGATAAAGTTATCTCCGCTGCTTCTTGTACGACCAACTGTCTCGCTCCGATGGCAGCTGCTCTGCACAAATACGCTCCGATCCAGAGTGGTATCATGAGCACGATCCACGCTTATACGGGTGACCAGATGATTCTGGACGGTCCGCAACGTAAGGGTGATCTGCGTCGTAGCCGTGCAGGTGCTCAGAACATCGTTCCGAACAGCACCGGTGCTGCTAAGGCTATCGGTTTGGTAATTCCGGAGCTGAACGGTAAGTTGATCGGTAGCGCACAGCGTGTTCCGACTCCGACCGGTTCTACCACTATCCTGGTTGCAGTTGTTAAGGGTAAAGACATCACGAAAGAGGGTATCAATGCAGCTATGAAGGCTGCTCAGACCGAGAGCTTCGGTTACACCGAGGATGAGATCGTATCGAGCGATGTTATCGGTATGAAGTTCGGTTCGCTCTTCGATGCTACCCAGACGATGGTTGCTAAGATCGACGAGGAGACTTATCAGGTACAGGTTGTTAGCTGGTACGACAACGAGAACAGCTACACCAGCCAGATGGTTCGCACGATTAAATACCTGGCAGAACTCAAGTAAGCGGAGAGCCTCCGCAGGCGCTTAGCCATGCGGAACTTGATGCAACAAAAACAGACGTCCGACGGGCGTCTGTTTTTGTTGTGCGCGCATGCGCGCATGTACTTAATAAGGAGTGGAGGCGCCTGTGTTGGCGTCCGTCTCATTACTCTTGCCTCTTGTCTCTTGGCTCTCCTGCTCTTTGACTGTAGCGGGTTTCTTAATCTTCTCAAAAGCCTTGAGCAGCGTAGGAACATCGGTTTTATTGGCGTCGTAAGTAACCGTTACCGTCTTGGTGTCAAGGTCGCAAACAATGTCTTTCACGCCTTTCTCAAACGCGATATTCTTCATGATTTTGTCAATACATCCCTGGCAGTGGATGTCTACCGAAAGAACAACAACCTGTTTGTTTGCCTTAGCGAACAGAGGAGTACAGAGTACGGAATACAGAATACAGACAAATAATAAAAGATATTTTTTCATGTTAAAATTATATGATTAGGCTGCCTATTTGATAGACGAGGAAGGATATAAACCATGCTAAGAAGAGGCTGTGGAAGACCGTAAACCAAGCCCATTGTCTGCCGGCTTCGCGATGCAGGGTAGCGATGGTTGCCACGCAGGGGAAGTAGAGCAGCACAAAGAGCATGAAGCTGAAGGCGGTGAGCGGGGTGAAGCCGGCCGCACTGATATCGCCCCCATAGAGGATAGCGAGCGTCGAGACGATGGCTTCTTTGGCCGGAAGGCCGGTCAAGAGACAAACCGACATCTTCCAGTCGAAGCCGAGCGGCTCCAAGAGCGGTGAGACGAACTGCCCTATGGATGCCAGATACGAGTGCTCGAGGTCGTTGAGGTCTTGCGTCGGGAAATACTCAAGCGCCCAGATGATGATCGATGCCCAAAGGATGACGGTACATATCTTCTGGAGGTAGTCCGCTACACGCTCCCAAATATGCGCTGCGGTATTACGTGCTTTGGGGATACGGAACTCCGGCAACTCGTTTACGGTATCATCGTTATCTTGCTTGAACCACTTGGTGTGCTTCATGATAACTGCAAAAATAACCGACAGGCAGATACCTATCGCGTATAGCGATATCATCACGAGAGCTTTGTGGCGCTCGAAGAAGGTATCGACAAAAAGCATATAAACCGGTAGTCGTGCCGAACAAGACATGAAAGGCACCATGAGCATGGTCAGCACTCGGTCTTTGGGATTCTGGATATCTCTTGCCGCCATGATAGCCGGAACGTTGCACCCGAAGCCCATCAGCATCGGGATGAAACTACGGCCGTGCAAACCGACGCGGTGCATGATGGTATCCATGATATAGGCCTCACGAGCCATATATCCGGAGTCCTCCATAAGCGAGATGAAGAAGAAGAGGATGATGATATTCGGCAGGAAAGCCAAAACCGCTCCTACGCCCTGAAGTACACCATCAATGAGTAAGGAAGACCACCAAGAAGGTTGAAAGTTGAAAGTTGAAAGTTGAAAGGTTAGCCATTCGGATAGGGCGTCAATGCCATCAGCGATCCATTGTTGCGGATAGGCGCCTAATGTAAAAGTACACCAGAAGACGAAATAGAGGATCGCCATCATGATCGGGAAACCGAGCCATGGGTTGGTCAGCACCTTATCGATACGCTCGAGACGCGTCTGATGCTTGTCGTCCTTCGCATGCGTGAGCGTTTCCGTTAATATACCGTGCACGTACGCGCGATAGGTATCCTCATCGCCCTGGTCACGAAGGTGGTAGATAGGGTGGGCAGTAGAAGCCGGTTTGCGGATGGTGGTCTCAAGGATGTCCAAGCAGTTCGGAAGACCGTAGTTGAGGCGGACGGAGACGCGGCAGGTAGGAACACCAATCAGTTGCTCCAGTTTAGGGAGGTTGAGCGAGTGGTCGGTCTTCAAGAGCAAGTCGTACCTGCCAATGGCGAGTACAATTTTCTGCTGCTCGTCGATGATATGCGGCGTGAGCATGAGTGACTCCTCCAGCCGGGTGGAGTCCACTACCTGCAGGACGACGTCAAAGGCATGCCCGTGCAACTCATCGGGGTTGTGCACCTCGGTGAACCGGAAAGGGCGCTTACTCTCATCGGCCAAGCGCTGCAAGGCCCGGGTGAGCGAACTCTTTCCGCTTTGCGTCAGCCCAATGACGGCTATTTTATGAGCTGTCAGCATTCAGTTATCAGTTTTCAGTTCTAAAGCGGCTGCAAAATTACTGCTTTTTGCGGATGTACACAATACCCATTTATAGGGATTTTAATGTCTGGCATAACCATTGGTAGCAACGTTCGGTGGAGGGGATAGAGAGTCGTTCCTGGGGGGAGTGAACGCCGTACATCTGCGGACCGATGGAAACCATGTCCAGATATGGGTATTTCTCGAGGAACAAACCGCATTCCAGTCCCGCATGGATAGCCAGCACTTTCGGTTCAGCTTTGAATAAATCGGTGTATGCTTTCTTCACCACCTCCAGCAGTTCCGATTTCGGATTCGGAGCCCAACCCGGGTATCCGTCACCGTGTGTGACCTCATCGCAGGCTAAGGACAAAGCCTGCTCTACTGCCCACTTGAGATGATGCTTGCTTGCCTCAATAGATGAGCGTTGGGAGGTGTTGATTTCTACGAAATATTGGTGATTGGTGATTGGTGATTGGTGATTTGATTTCATCTTAATGGAGGCCAGGTTGGTGGAGGTCTCGACGAGTCCGGGTATGTCTTTGCTCATGGCGATCATGCCGTGCGGACATTCGCAAAGCGCCATGACGAGGCGATACGCTTTGTCGGCAGGGATGAACGATTCGGGCATGTCCGTAGTCTCGAGTTCAAGACGCATGTCTTTTTCCACTTCGCCGAAGACGCCTTCCATCTGGGCTACGAAATGATTCCATTCGATACGAATCTGCTCTTTGTACGCCATAGGTATCGCGATGACGGCTTCTGCTTCCCGCGCGATGGCATTGCGGAGGTTTCCTCCGTTAATAGAGGCCAGTTGTACCTCCGTTTGCGGCCAGATACGTGCTAAGAACCAAACGATGAGCTGATTAGCGTTAGCGCGACCTTTATTGATATCATCGCCGGAATGACCGCCGAGCAAGCCGCTGACTGAAAGTCGGATGGGCAAAACCCCACCCGGCCTTGTTCTACGGACGACCACTGGGCGTCCGATCGAGCAGAGCTCTTCACCCGCACAAGGGAGGGAAATCGGCTCGTAGTGCATTTTCGCGAGGGTGTCGATGCCACCGGCGCAGCCGATGAAGATCTGGCCGTCATCCTCGGAGTCGATATTGATGAGGCGTTTATGTTTGAGCATGCCATCCTGCAGTTTCATTGCGCCGGTCAGTCCGGTCTCTTCATCGACGGTAAAGAGGCACTCGATAGCGGGGTGCGTCAGTTTCGGATCGGTGATAGCGGCAAGTGCCATCGCAATACCAATACCATCGTCGGCACCGAGGGTGGTTCCTTTGGCTTTGAGCCACTCGCCATCCACGTAGGTCTCGATCGGATCACGCATGAAATCGTGCTGCACATTCCCGTCTTTCTCGGCTACCATATCCATGTGCGCCTGCAGGATGACGCCCTCATGGTTTTCGTATCCGGGTGTAGCCGGAACCCGCATAATGACGTTCATCGCTTCATCCGCGATGCACTCGATCTGATGGGCTGCGGCGAAATCCTGTAACCATTTACTGATCTGTTCCTCATGTTTCGAGGGGCGGGGGACTTTGCAGATCTCTGCAAAGATGTCAAATACTCTGTTGCTCATATTTTAGTCGTTTTAGTTGCTTGTTAAACCGTATATGGAAGAGCACGGCAGGGATAGCGAGTGCGATGATAAACGCCAACCACATCCCTTTGGCGCCGAGTCCGACGGTGAAGGTGAGGTATATTCCCAGCGGCAGGGCGACGGCAATATAGGCGAAGAGGGCGATACGCATCGGTACGCGTACATCCTGTATGCCGCGCAGCATAGCGGCACCGATGCACTGCAGTCCGTCCGCATATTGGAAAAGTCCTCCGATGAGCAGTAAGGTCGAAGCGATGGGAATAACCTCGGGGTCGTCGGTGAAGATATAGGGTATATACTTTCTTCCGAAGATCATAATAGCCGCTCCTATGGTATTCATCAGCAGGCATAGATGCACCGATGCATGGCTCGCCATCCGCACAGCTTGCAGATCCCCTTTGCCTAATTGATGCGAGACGCGGATGGTAGTTGCCGAACCGATACCCAATGCCAGCATGAAGGTTAAGTCGCACATCTGGTTCGCTATATGATGCGCCGCAAGGGCTTCTTTACTGATCCATCCGATGATAACGAAGGAAGCCGTGAAGAGAAACGCCTCCGCAAAAGACTGCAAACCGATAGGTGTTCCGAGGGCTATCAAGTGCTCCACTTCGCGCCGCGTAATCATCCATCGACGGATGGACTGAAGATATCGACGCCATTCGGTTTTGCATGCCATCGCGATAAAGAAACAAACCGGCATGAGAAGTCGCGCAATAAGCGTTGCCCATCCTGCTCCTTCTGCTCCCAAGGGTTGAAACCCCCAATGGCCGAAGATAAGAACCCAGTTCAGACCGATATTGAGCAGGTTGCACCCCACGGTAATCATCATAGCCACGAAGGTGTTTCCGAGCCCCTCCAAGAACTGCTTGGAGAAGCAGAATAGCAGGAACGGAATGATAGAAAGCACAATTAAAATAAAGTACGGGCGCGCGCATGCGGAGACATCGGGTTCTTGCCCGAAATAGTCGAGGTACGGGATGCAGGGCACCAACAAGGCCAAGGAGAGAATGCTGACGAGCGCGGTAAAGACAAGGCCATTCGCAAGATACGAACTGATTTGCTCATGTTTATGGGCTATCTCCTCATCCGTCGTTCCTTGCTGCAGCAGTTTCTCCAATCGTCCATGCACATGTCCTACCAGCGGCGTGATACCCATCAATGCCCCCATGGAGAAGACCATGACGGTGAAGAAGATGGCGTTGGAGAAACTCACCGCCGCCAAATCCGTTGTGCCATAGTGACCGACCATAATAGAGTCCGCCAAACCAACCATCGCCGCACCTAATTGGGTAAGCATCACGGGGAACGCCACTTGCAAGTTGCGTTTGTAATACGGCAAATATGTGCGAAACGAATAGGTCATACCACAAATCGGGCACAAAGTTACAAAAAATAATTGAAAATTGAAAATTGAAAATTGAAAATTTGCATAATTCATGGAATTTTTGTAATTTTGCAGCCGATTATGAAAAAATTAGGAATAATTTTGTTATTTCTGGCCCTTTCGACGGGCTTCATCCTGGCGGATGATAACAATAAACCGGCATACCAGATAGCGGATAACACCTTCTTTGATCCGACGCGCAAAGAGCAGACCAAGGATGCCTATCATTTCCGTGTGGACTATCGTCTGGAGGTCGGATATGTCCAGCATTGGCAGCGTACGCGTAGAATCAGTTATCCGGATATGTACTTGCATGGTATTCGTCTGGGTGCTACGTTCTCGTTCGCGCTTCCTATGCGTTTTGATCTCCAGACGGGATTGCTCTATACCTTGGTATACGGACGGAATGACCAGCATTGGCGCTCGATCGATGCCCCTTCCGTGCAGACCGAGTATATTCGCCATCGCGTATTGGAGCATAACCTGACGATTCCGGTCCGCGTGTACTATACCGTTCCTTTGTGGAAACAGCTCAACCTCTTCTTCTTTACCGGTCCGCAGCTCCATATCGGCTTGGCGGAGAACGACTATATGGTGGATTATCTGAGTGAAGGTACCAAGACTTGGTTGGAGAGCATCGGTGTGGCTACCGAGCCTTATGATCGAATGGCAGATCAAGTGATCCGCGCGAATATCCAATGGGGATTAGGCGGCGGTCTGGAGTGGGATCGTTATCGCTTGCAGGCGGGTTATGACTTCGGTTTGAATAACCTCGTCAAGCATCAGAAGACGAAAGATCAGTATATGGCCGAGTGGGGTTGGTTCGTCAGTTTCTCTTACAAGTTCTAATGACCAATTATCAATTATCAATGACCAATGACCAATTACCAATTATCAATGACCAATAAAAAAAGTCTCTCAAGCGAGAGGCCTTTTTTTTACTCATGGGTGATCTCCGGTGCTATTTTGCGTAAGAACTCTTCCGGGAACGCCAAGCGGTTCGGACCGCAACTGTGTCCGTATTGGTTGCGCTTGAACTGTCCGTTCTCTTCTTTGCGCTCTTGTCCGTCGATGAACTTCGTGACGAGGTAGATATACAGTCGCTGCCAGTCCGCTACGAGGTTCTCTGCCTGCGAGCAGGAATAGGAAGTCAGGAATGCCCGAGCCTCTTCCTCGTTCAGCCCGGCGGCTTGTGCATCTACGCCGGGAACCTGCATATTGAATTTATCATCCCAAGCCAATTGCAGTTCGCGAATATGCGGATACATGCGGCTATACTTGGTGTAGGCCCAGTTGGCCACGATGTTGAACGTCCACCAGGCGCTGGTCGGCGAGAAAGTATAACTATCGCCATTGTCTTCCGCAAAGCACTCCGGAATATGATTAATCCGGCAATACATCGGGGTATAGCAACTGCAAGCTGCATCGTCAACGCCGAACCAGAAGATTCCGCCTATTTTCGGGTCCACAAACGACCGCATCTGGGCGATAAACGACCAGGCTGTCTGTTGTGTAGCCGTCGGGCGCTCATACCAGTATTGAAGCGTGTCCGTCGTCCCTTCTGCAGCTACTTTGAATCCCAATCCTCCATAACGCAGTTTGCTGTTCCATGGACCGGCGTCCGTTCCTTGCGTGATATCCAACGGCGTACCTTTGTATTCATCGCGCATACATTCCTTGAGGTCCTGTACACTCACTTTGCGATTCGGAACGATCCACAGCGGCATATGCTCGCCTTCGTCCTTTCCGTTCGTCTCGCGGAAGGTGGTACCGGTGGCATAGTCGTAGTACGACTCCATATTCTCGAAATGGTTGAAGAATGACCATACGCGTGCCTCGCATACATATAAACCGCTGAAATCGAACGGGTTATAAGCCGCCTGATAGGAGAAGTCTTTGTCCTCCCCGCTGAAGAAACCTTTCTCGCGTGCCAAAGAGATCACCTCTTTATCCCACATCCAGTCGCCGTTGCATACGCAGTTCAGTTTCTTTTCCAGCCGTTTCTGCTCCTTGGCAACCTTGCTGCTTACCTTCACTTTGCGTCCGATAGGAAGCGTCGTGATACGCGACTGATTAGCATGAGCGGCAATGGCATAGTCCGGAATCCGCACAGCTACCCACGCTGCACCTTTCTTACCCGGACCCTTCCCGATCAGGTCCAACAACCATACTTCGTTCGGGTCGCCGATAGAGAAGGTCTCGCCTTCAGATGCGTAACCGTATTCATTCACCAGCGAGATCATCCATTCGATGGCTTCGCGAGCGGTCTTACTGCGCTCCAGCGCAATATAAATCAGGCTGCCATAATCCACACCGACGGTGTCCCACAGCGCTTCACGGCCACCCCAAGTGGTCTCACCTATCGTCACTTGATGCTCGTTCATATTACCTACTACCGAGTACGTGTGCGCTACTTGAGGAATCGACCCTTGCGGACGGCCGGTGTCCCAGTCGTACACCTCACGAACGGCTCCCTCAGGATAGTCTGCGGCAGGAGAGAAATGCAGAAAACCGTACATGCCGTACGAGTCAGCGGCATACGAAATCATTGTACTGCCGTCTACCGAGGCGTCTTTGCCCACGAGGAAGTTGGTACACGCCTGTATAGTTGAAAGGTGAAAGGTGAAAGGTGAAAGAAGCAGCAGGGCTGCTAATAGTCTAAGCTGTTTCATTTTGTTTTACGTTTGGTTGTATTCTTGGGTTTGGAATTGCGGGCAGCGGCTTTGGTAAGCGCGATGGAATAGGCCTCGCGATAATATTTGAAGAAGTGCTTCCAGTCGGCTTTCTTCGCTACGGCGGCAGCGGCTTTGCGTGCTTTCTCCGTTTCCTCCGCATTCAGATGTGAGAAGCGGTAGAGTGCATCCGCGATGCGCTCGGTCACTTCGTTGAAGTTGCTGTCGTTGCGATCGATAACTACTACGCCGCCTTGCTCTTTCTGCCGAGCCGCCCATTCGCCATAACCCGCCAGCGACGTCGTGATGGTCGGTACGTGGAAGGCGCAGGACTCGAGGGGAGTATACCCCCAAGGCTCGTAGTACGACGGGAAGACCGTCACGTCCATGCCGATCAGCAGGTCGTAATAACTCATGCCGAACAGCGGATCGTGTCCGTCCAGATAATACGGCACAAAAACGGCACTTACCTTACCCTTGCGCGAAGGAGCGCGGTCTAAATATGGAATCATCACAAACGCGATCACCTCGCGTTCGGGTTGCGTGCTGTGATAGATCTTTTGTGCTAACTTATCCAGCGCTTCGGCGAACGCATCGATACCTTTATTCTTCCATTCCAGTCGCCCCGAAATACACAGCAGTAATGCGTTCTCAGGTACCACTCCGCCTAATTTCTCTCCGGCTACTTTGCGCAGTGCCGTACGGGCTTTCTCGCGCTTGATATCGAACTCCTTGCCTTTCGGAACAAAGGTCGGTTCGAATCCGTTCGGAGTCTCGATATCTACCGGCTTGTCCAGCAATTGCTTGCATTCCCGAGCGGTGATATAACTGACGGTAGTGAAGCAGTCCGCCCAATGAGCCGCTTGTTTCTCCACCGAGTGTTTGCTCACCATATTCAGCTCCGCTGCCATCTGATCGCCGTTATACCCCTCGAAATAGTCGTAAAGCGGCTTGCCGTTTCCGGCTATCGAACGACCGATACCCGTCGCATGAGTGGTAAACAAGGTCGCTATCTCCGGACAATGATCCTCCAGATAGAAGATCGAGAAAGCGGTCTGCCATTCGTTCGCATGCATGCAGAACTTAGGTTTACTAGCGCCTCTATAGTGACCAATGAGATAGTTATACAAACTCTCCATCACCATGCCGGCTGTATAACTGAATAGACACGACTCGTCATAATCACCATAGGCCGCATGGCTCTGCACTTGGAATTTGTTCCAAGCCCAGGCGTAGATGCTGTCTTTTTGCGGCCACATCGCGTCGAACTTCAGCAGGATCGCTATCGGCTCTCCCGGCACTTGCCATCTGCCGATACGAATCGGAATCTCCAATGACCTATCACCAATCTCCAATGACCTATCACCAATCACCAATGACCAATCTTTAAGAAGATTTTTGTCCTCCTTAAAATAAATATCGCTGTGTACTCCGAAATCGGGGCCGAAGAAAAAGACCTTGTCCGGGTGCTCTGCTTGCATCGATGCGGCGCGCGTACTGAGTACGGCGTAGATTCCGCCTACGCGGTTGCATACTTCCCATGAGGTCTCAAAAATATAATCAGGACTTAGCATGTGTTCTATCGTTTATTCGTTAGGAATAGGATTCGATGCCAATTTGGTCACATCGCTCAGGTTGTTCAGCAGCGATGGGGTAGTGACGAACTTATTATTGTCTGACCCGATGAACGGCATGTACCATACGCCTTGCGCATTCGCCCAATAGATGCGGTTATCTACTACATCTAACGTCATTGCATTGCACGGCGTTCCGTCGATCAGCTCAAGATATGTTCCGTCGATATTGGCTACCCATAACCCCTTTGCGCGAATGTAAATCTTGCGATTGAAGATATGAAAACCTTCGATCTGCGGGAATATCTGCTGCAATTCGCTCAGGTAGAACGTGCTGTCGTTATAGATCTGCATCGTATCTTGCTCGATGTCGAGCAGGTAAGTCGTCAACTCATCGGCTTTACGGAGTTTCTCTGCGCGCTCGCCGAAGATACGTTGCATGTAGTCGCCCGACCCGGTTCGCATACCTATCGAGTTCGTCTCGCGATCCCGGACATCAAACTCCTTTCGCACATCCGTCGTATCGCCGTTCAGGATCACGCGCAAACGAATAGCCAGCGTTGCGGCTTTCGTGAAATAGACGTGCAGCGTCGAGATACTGGTTGTGGTGTCTACTACCACAATATCCGGATCTTCCGCATCCGTCTCCGTGTACCATTCATATTCCACCTTGTAGTTATACGGGTTATAGACATTGGCGGTGAAGGTATAGTCCTTGTAGATATAGAAAACGCTGTCTTCGCAAACAAAGGTAGGAATGGTATCATATACCGTGATCTCCTTGGTCTCGCGCAGCGAGTTCTTCTTATCCACTTTCAGCACGACCAGATACGAACCCGGACGTTTATACGTATGGCTGGGCGACTTCAAGGTCGAAGAAGCTCCATCGCCGTAAGACCACTCCCATTCCTCTCCCGAGGAACTGAGGTTCGTGAATCGGACGGTCTCTCCTGCGCGGGGAGCGGTCGGACTGAACGTGAAGTCCACCTGCGTCTTCTTACAAGCTATCAGCGCGCAGCAAAGCGTCAATAATAGAAACGTTTTTTTCATATTCATCTGTGGCACTCAGCCAATGTATTTCTTTGTCGCGTCGAAACCAAGTCAATTGCCGCTTGGCGTAATGACGCGTGTTTTGTTGTATCAATTCGACGGCACGGTCAAGATCATACTCCCCGTCAAAATAACCGAATAACTCACGATAGCCCACGGTCTGTAAACTGTTCAGAGCACGTTTGGAATACACCGCTTTCGCCTCTTCCAACAGGCCCTCGTCCATCATCTGCTTCACGCGTCGGTTTATCCGGTCGTATAATTCTTCGCGAGGTCGCTCCAATCCGACTTTAACGATCCGAAACGGACGTTCTTTGCGTTCGTTCGTGCGAAGCGACGAATACGCCTTTCCGGTTGTCAGGCATATCTCTATGCAGTGCATTAAGCGTGCCGGGTTCTGCTGATCGACGATATCCCAATACGTCGGGTCTAATCGCTGTACTTCGGCCTGCAACCAGGCAAGACCGCCTCGCTCATAGGCGCGCTGCACCTCTTCCCGGATCTCCGCAGGAACGGACGGCAGGTCATCCAGACCATTGCAAACGGCATCCGCATAAAGCATCGACCCTCCGGTCATAATGACCACCGCATGCGTCCTAAACAGTTCATCCAACAGCGCCAACGCATCGCGCTCATACTGACCGGCGTTATAGTCCTCCTCCAATGCACGCGTAGCTACAAAATGATGTTTCACGCGTCGCTGCTCTTCGACCGTAGGGGCTGCTGTGCCGATCGGAATGTCGCGAAAAACCTGACGGCTGTCGCAGTTCACGATGGGACAGCCGTACCGCTCCGCTAAGCGCAAAGACAACTCCGTCTTCCCGACCCCCGTCGGACCTACTATCAGCAAAAGAGTTTTCACATGTACGAGGGTAGTGAGCGACCTAAAACATTGTACCGTCGTCGAATGACAAATCCTGGAACCCCTCCATGTCGATGTCGCCCATGTCGTACTCGTCTTTGAACTCGTCGTCGAACATAAAGTCATCGTCCGTTCCTTTACCGCCCAAACCGGCCATCGGATCTTCGCTCTTCAGCTGCTTCGGCGCTTTGCCCGTCGACTCCACGCACTCCACGCCGTTCATCGAACCCGCTTTGATCTCCTTCAGGCTGCCGAAGAAATAGCGCTCGAACATCGGGTCGAAGATATAAATCAGCCGTTGACCCTGTTCTTTGATCAGGTCGCTCAGACGCGTCTCGTTCATCACCATGTTGTCGTACTCGAAGTTCGAATCCATCTCTACGAGCGTCACTTCCTGACCTTTCTCCCATTCGTCATTGCAAAGGAAGAATGAGGTCATCTGGTCGTCCGGATAGCCTACGCTCTTCAAAATAGCCTCGTGCAACTCCAAAAACGTCGCATCCGCATCGGCCTCAAAAACGCGGCGGAAATTCGGATCACCTTCCTCACACGAAAAAGTAAAACGATAAATCATAATTCCTTACTATTGTAAAAAGCGTCCCGGAGGACGCCTTTAATTTACCAATGTATTTGCTTCATTAGCGAACGCGCTCGCAGTACGAACCGTCACGAGTGTCAATACGAATCACCTCTCCTTCGTTGATGAAGAGCGGAACACGTACCTCTGCGCCCGTCTCAACGGTAGCCGGCTTCAACGTGTTCGTCGCTGTGTCGCCCTTCAGACCCGGCTCCGTGTACGTGACGGTCAACTCAACCTTGGTCGGCAACTCTGCGAAAAGCACTGTGTCCGAAGAGGCATCCGATACAACGTCTACGTTCATACCTTCCTTCAGGAAGTCAACTCCCGTGATCAGGTCATGTGCGATGGGCACTTGCTCGAAGGTCTCGTTGTTCATGAAGATGTAGTCCTCGCCTTCCTTGTAAAGGAATTGGTACGGACGACGCTCTACGCGAACATCCTCCAGTTTCTCACCGATATTGAAGCGACGCTCCAATACGCGACCATCCACTACATCTTTAAATTTAACACGCATAATTGTGTTACCCTTACCCGGTTTAACGTGAAGGAACTCAATTACGAAATACAGACGGCCGTCCATGCGGATACATACGCCGTTTTTAATGTCTTGACTGTTGATCATAACGCTTTATTTGTCTAAATTTTTGTCCGTATTATTGAAAAATCGTGCAAAAGTACTATTTTTTTTGCACATATGCAAATTTTTTACTAATTTTGTGCCCGAATTTATGGATTGAGCCTCTGGCAATAGGAGAATTTTGATAAATTATGGAAGCAATTCGTGCGTTTTTTGGTGAATTGGATATTTGGCAGATTCTGTCTTCTTTTATCTTCTTAATCGCTATTATCGATCCCTTTGGTAACATTCCTGTTACCATCGCGATAGAGAAAAAGGGATTTAAGATCAATGCTTGGAAAGTGTGTCTTGCCAGCCTCTTGATTTTGATGGCCTTCCTCTTCCTCGGAGAGTGGATCTTGAAGATTTTCGGCGTGCAAATTGAGCATTTCGCAATTGCCGGAGGATTTATTATTTTCCTCATGGCCTTGGAGATGATTTTGGATATCACGATCTTCCAAAATGATAAGCTCGAGGGGCAGATTAGTGCGGATAGTTCGATCGTTCCGCTGGCCTTCCCGATGTATGCCGGACCCGGGGCGTTTACCGCCCTTCTGGCTATTACGGCCGAGTATAGTATCGCGAGCCTTTGCGTCTCCTTGATACTTTGTATCGCGGTCCTGTATTTGGTGCTCATCGGAACCCACTGGCTCACCAAATATCTGGGTCAAACATCCCTTTATATCATTCGTAAATTCTTCGGAATAATCGTGCTGGCCATCGCTTGTAAACTGATGTTCGGTAACCTCGCTACCGTCTTCCAGAATGAGAAAGAGGAACTCCAAACGGAAATTATAAATACCATTGATAATCATGAAAAATTTATCGGAGATGAATCTGGCAATGGCGAGTGACCACGCCGGATTTGCACTCAAGCAAAAAGTACGTGCCTTCCTCGAGGAGCAGGGCGCGAAAGTGAAAGATTTCGGTTGTTATTCTACCGAGAGTTGTGACTATCCTGATTTCGCTCATCCCCTTGCGGTTGCAGTAGAGAAAGGTGAGTTTGATTTCGGTATTGTGATCTGCTCTACCGGTAATGGTATCTGCATCACCGCCAACAAACATCAGGGCATTCGGGCTGCTCTCTGTTGGGATACGCCGCTCGCTGAATTGGCGCGTAAACATAACAATGCCAATGTGCTCGGTATGCCGGCTAACTTCATCTCGGAGGAGAAAGCCCTCGATATCGTCCGCACCTTCTTTGCTACCGATTTTGAAGGCGGTCGTCATGAGCGTCGTGTTAACAAAATCGCGATTCATTAACGCCCTTAGGTGTTATTTTGGATATGCGCTGAATCGTTTCGGTTCAGCGCGTTTCATCCACCCTACACCATACACCGTACACCATACACCGTACACCATACACCATACACCATTATTCGTCTCCGTCGAACCTGCGAATATCTGCCAACTCCGCTGCCCCGAGTGTCCCGTCGGAAGAGGTGAAAATCAAAAATCAAAAATCGAAAATCAAAAATCAAAAATCAAAAATCAAAAATCCCCAACGATGTCCCTCGAGGTATTCCGGCGTGTATTGGCGGAATGCCGAGAGACGGCATCCGTCATCCAGTTCTATTTCCAGGGCGAACCCCTGCTCAATAAAGACCTTCCGCAAATGATTCGCGAAGCGCACGAAGCGGGCTTATATACGATCGTTAGTACCAATTCGCAGGCCATAACACCCGAACTGGCTGAAGCTCTTGTGCAGTCCGGTTTGGACCGAATTATCATCTCCATGGACGGCCTGACGGACGAGACTTATAACGCCTACCGCGTCGGTGGCTCCCTCGAAAAAACCAAAGACGCACTACAGTATCTTCGAAAATCAAAAATCAAAAATCAAAAATCAAAAATCCGTACACCGTACACCGTACACCATACACCCATCATCGAACTCCAAGTCCTCCGCCTTCGCTCTAACGAACACGAATGGCGTGCTTTCAAACAGCAGTACAAGCTCTTCGGAGCGGACCGGCTCGTCTTCAAAACCGCCCAACTCTACGACTATCAAAATGGGCACCCTTTGATGCCCACGAACCCGAAATACAGCCGGTATATCTTGGGCAAAGACGGTAAGTACCATCGTCGCAAACTGAGCAAAGGCTGTTTCCGTGTATGGAGCGGAGCGGTCATCACGACGAATGGCGATGTCCTGCCCTGTTGTTACGATAAGTCGCACGCTTTTGCGTACGGAAATATTATGGAAAAGCCGCTGCGCGAACTCTTCACGAATGACAAAGCACTCGCGTTCCGTCAAGCTGCTATGAGCGAAACACCGGATATTTGCAAAGAATGTTGGAAATGACTAATTACCAATTACCAATGACCAATTACCAATTACAAATAAAATCCTTTGTCTTCGGTCCCTTTCAGACCAATTGCTATGTGATCTCTGACGAGCAACAGATCTTGCTCGTAGACCCTGCGTGCAGCAATGAATCCGAGCAACAACAGTTGCTATCCTATATCGAAAATCAAAAATCAAAAATCAAAAATCAAAAATCAAAAATCAAAAATCAAAAATTACCAATTACCATAGTGGCCACACATGGCCATCTCGATCACCTCTGGGGCGCTGCCTGGGCGTGCGCAAAATGGAACACACCCGTTCTGATGCACGAAGCCGATATCCCAATGGCTAAAGCCATGCAATCCCAATATGACCTCTTCGGCATCCGTGCCAAAGCCCAACCTTTCCCCATAGAAGATATAAAATCAAAAATCAAAAATCATAAATCAAAAATCATAAATCAAAAATCAAAAATCACCAATGTGTCGATCCTATCGACACCAGGTCACACTCCCGGCTCTATCTGTCTGTATTTCCAAAAATCAAAAATCACCAATCACCAATCACCAATTCTCCTTTCAGGAGACACCCTCTTCCATATGGGCTATGGCCGTACCGACCTCCCCGGGGGCAATTTCTCCCAACTCATCGACTCCCTCGATAGCCTCTTTGCCCTTCCTTCGGACGTCCAAGTCTTCCCCGGACATGGCGAACCCACCACCATCGGAGCCGAGACGGGCTATTACCAATCACCAATCACCAATTACCAATGACCAATGTGTCGATTTTATCGACACCCACCCGACATCCACCCCTTCCTGTTAGGGTAGTCTGCGTAAATTTCTGCAAAAACGCATCGCTTCGGCGGTGCGTTTTTTATGCCTAAACAAATCCTCTTGCTCAAAAAAAACGGGCATTTAATGTTGACCAAAATGTAATTCTTCCATACTTTACGAAAGCACCGAAAAACCTTTGCGGCCGCAAAGGTACAACAAAAAAATGACATGTGCAAATAAATGCCCGTTTATTAGTGCACATGAAACGTTGTTTTTTATCGTATTTTCTGGTGTTTACATGCACGCTCTTTGCATTCGTGTGCACGTGCTGTAACAAACAAAAAGATCCTAAGCCCGTACAGGTACGCGCGTCCTTGTTTCATAACCCGGATAGCCTCTTATTTTATGCCGAGAAGGCATACCTGGAGGACGATGCGTATGGTCTTTATGTGACGGGCGCCGCGGCTTTCCTCCGCGAGAACAATCCCGATTTCCCTGATAGTTGTACGACTGTACCCCTCGACGAGGCGCGTATCATGTTGCTCCGTGCCGCCGAGCTCGGCAACGAGGACGCCCAGACCCTCATCCACTGCCTCGAGTTAGACGCCGATTGGGAATTGCAATACTAAGAATAAATACCTTCTAATATTATGGCAAATAATAATTCTACATTAGGGGCTGCGAAAGCCAACCGAAATGATGAGTTTTACACCCAACTCGGTGACATTGAGAAAGAGTTAGTCCACTATCGCGAGTACTTCCGTGATAAAGTCGTGTTCTGTAATTGTGACGACCCCTATGAGAGCAATTTCTTCAAATACTTTGCGCTCAATTTCAATGCGCTCGGTCTCAAAAAACTCATAGCTACCTGCTATGATGGTTCTCCTATCGCTCAACAGGAACTGCCTTTATTCCCGGAAGCAGAAACGGAACCAATACGTAAAGCCTATAAAGTAGAAATCTCCGAAGTACCGGATTTGGATGGAAATGGCTCAACGGATTTAGTGGATGTCCAGTTACTTCTTCAAAGTAGCGACCATAATGTAAAAGAAGAACTGAAAAGTAATGGAGATTTCCGCTCTGCAGAAAGTATTGAAATGCTTAAACAAGCAGATATAGTAGTCACAAATCCACCTTTCTCACTATTTAGGGAATTTATATCATTGATGGTAAAATACAACAAAGACTTTATCGTCATCGGGAACACGAATTCGCTTACGTATAAAGAAATATTCCCATTAATCAAAGAAAATAAACTCCGTACAGGGTACACGAATTTTAATGTAGGTATGTTTTTCTTTGTTCCTGATAGTTACGAGCACTTTCATCATTATCAAGGAGGGAAAAAAGTTGCACGTGTATCATCGTCTTGTTGGTTTTCGACATTACCTGTAAGCAAGCATAATGAAGAAATTATATGTATAAAAAAATACAGTAAAGACGAATATCCCATGTATGATAATTATGATGCTATAGAAGTTGGGAATGTAAATGACATTCCATTTGATTATGATGGTATTATGGGAGTTCCTATAACGTATTTGAATAAACATAATCCTGATCAATTTGAAATTATATCATCATCAGATTTCGCTATTGATGATATTCCAGGATGGCATGGTGTTACTGAGGAATTTTATAAATTGTACTATGCCCAAGGAAATAAAGGACAAATAAAAGTAGGGTGGCCTTTACCATATTATGTCGATAAAGATGGGCGAGCGATAATCCCGTATAAAAGAGTTTTAATCCGCAAAAAACCACAAATATCATGAAGATAGAACCGATTAAAGTAAAGATCGCTGATCTCGTGGATGGCTATCGTGACAGCGATGAAGAAGGCATCGTGGGCTTTCACGGCAAATTGGACATTCGTCCGAAGTATCAACGTGAATTCGTTTATAGCGAGAAGCAGGAGAAAGCCGTCATAGACACCATTTCCAAAAACTATCCGCTCAACGTCATGTATTGGGTAGAAAAAGAGGATGGCGGTTATGAGGTAATGGACGGTCAGCAGCGAACGCTCTCTATTTGCCACTACTATTGGGGCGCGTATGCGGTCAATTGGAAAGGCAACCTCTGGGGCTATAGCAACCTGCCTGAAGCAGAACGCGAACAGTTCCTCAATTACGAATTGGATGTCTATGTCTGCAAAGAGGGTACCGATGTGGAGAAATTAGAGTGGTTCCAAGTGATCAACATCGCCGGAGAGGAATTGACCAACCAAGAAATACGTAATGCCGTCTTTGCCGGTTCGTGGATAACGGATGCGAAACGCTATTTCTCGAGAAATAACTGTGCTGCGAAACGTATCAGCGATGGTTATATTTCTAAGGCATGGATACGTCAAGCCGGCTTGGAAATGGCAATAGAATGGGTCGCAAAACGTGACAACATGACGATAGACGAATATATGCGTCGTCACCAGCACGACTCCGACTGTAGCGACCTCTGGACCTATTTCAACCTCGTCATGACGTGGGTCAAGATGAAATTCATCGGCAAGCATTCTAACCTCTACACCGCTACGGATTGGGGTGAGATGTACCGCAAACACAAGGACGACCAGATAGATGCCAAAAAACTCGAAGAGTGGATCTCGGAACTACTCAAGGATGGCGAGATCACCAATAAGAAAGGTATCCTTTGGTACGTGCTCGATAATAACGAACAGCACCTCGGCTTGCGTACCTTCGATGAGAAAACCGCTCTCGAGGTTTACGAGGCGCAAGGACATAAATGTGTAGGAGTTAACTGCCCGGAGCATGGACGTGAATTGGATTTCCATGAAATGGAAGCCGACCATATCGTGCCTTGGTCAAAGGGCGGTCAAACAGTTAAGGAGAATTGCCAGATGCTTTGCCGGCACTGCAATAGGACGAAAAGCAACAAATAAAATATAAAGACATACTTTACTGCGAAAGCAGAGTCGCGTCGCTAACGATAAGTCTAAGCGGGAACTTAAGAACACTATCGTGAAACGATGCCTTTGACGTAGTTAAATCTACGGCACGGGTGGACGTTTCTATAAATGGTGTTCGAGAATTCCCGCTTAGGCTCATTTATAAATACTGAAGTCCGTGCTTTTTTTTGAAAAGATCTTTACTACATATGCAACAAATCATCAAAATTGAGCAGCCGACTATCGGCCAAAATTTCGGGTCTGTAACCATTATTAACAACTATCCTCAACCCGCTACAGACCCTAAAAAAGAGGATAAAGTAACCGACAAGCCTTCTTCCATTCCGCCGAGTTTCTTCTGTATCTCGTCCCGCTTCACGGAAGAGAACATTCGTGAACGGCTTGACGCAGAACTCGCCCAAGCTACTTCCAAAGTCGATTACTGCCGTTCTTTATATCGATTAGAGCACATTGGTTGTATTAACTTAAATCAATACGCTTCTGACGCTCAAAGAGCCATCGTGTTTAATCGTTTTCAAGATAAATTTACACTTTCAGCCAGCGATTTTTGCAAAGCCAGGTTAACTAAATAGGCGCAGAATTTTGGAATTCCTCGCAGAGAATTCGCAGAGAATTCGCAGAGATTTCGCAGAATTGGCAGAGAATTAGCACTCCACTTACGGGGTGCTTTTTTTATACCTACCTTTGCATCGCCAAACGGTCCAAGACACCTCACGTTGAGGCTCTTTTCCCTCCGTCTGGCGATGTTATGATTTATACATTTTTATCTCTGGTGTTTATCACCATTGCCTTTCTTCTTGGCACTTGGTCCTTTTTTGGATTTCTCGAACTCTGGCGGTTGTACTATTCCCTCACATGGAAGAACTACAAGACCGTCATCATCCTGGCTTCTATCGCCGCTTTTTGTTTCATCCTTGCCGTGATCTTCGGCATCCAAATCCCCGACTGTTATGTGCGCTGAAATCCCACAAAAAGAGGTTGTAAAGAAGTTCTATAACGGAGCTGTTTTAATGAAGCTTGTGCCATACAAAGGGCAGGACACGCACCCGAACGGAGTGGCCTTCTACGTCAACAACGGTATTGGCGGCGTCATAGGTGTACGCGTCTATCCGGACGGACGCAAAGTGGTGGTTAATCCCACCATGAACATCACAGATGGTACGAATTTTCCTACAATGAGACGTTACTCACAGCGGTATCAGATATTTGTGAATGCTTGGGGGCATCATATATCAATCTATGCCTCACATGCCGTATATACCGCGTGGAGTGAAAAACCCATACCCGCCGGCATGACCATCGACCACATAGACGGAGTGGCGCAAAACAACGATTTTCGTAACCTGAGATGTATCTCAAATGAACAAAATTGCCGTGACGGAGGCTTCTCAAGCAAACTGCGTCACAAGGGCTTTAATCCCGCCCGCATCGACCGTGCCTATCTCCTGCGATTCTATGAACGGATGGCTAAAATAAAAGCGTCCATCACATACTGGCGATACCGGAAGATGACAAAAGGGCAGCTTCGATCCATCCTGTACCTATCAGACGAGGAACTGCAAATTGATTTACTAATACAAACCCTAAAAACCAGAAAAAATTATGTCAAACGATATTGCAAAACTGCGCCGACTGATGCGCGCCGCTCATGTCCTGCAAAAAGGAGATGAAGACCATAAATACGGTCAATCTTTAGCCCTCAAACAAGCCTGGCGGTTCGAGTCCTTCCGAGACGCTATCAATAACGGCTTTGCGCGATTTACGTACATTAAGAAAGATGGTACTACCCGCACCGCCCTCGGTACACGAGCACCCTCGCTCATCCCCGTTGATAAGGCGCCGAAGGCTCTACCCGAAGGTGTTTGGGAAGATACCGTGAAGGCTATCCCGTATTTCGACCTCGACAAGAACGAGTGGCGGTCTTTCTCCATCCTCAATTTCGTCAGTATTGATCGGGTATGGAGATTTAATAACCCTAAAGCATGAAACTCCTTCTCGACGATAAGACAACCCGCGGCTACAACCTCAACGCCAACGAGGCGTGTATCTTTGCCGCTATCCTCAAATGCACCCGCGCAGGAAGAGGATGGTACGGCAATTATCGCGAACTCGCCGCCGCTATGCCTTTCGTCATGTCTCATGAAACCGCACGTAGAGCCGTGCAGAAATTGTTGAACTTGGGGCTGATAGAGAGGAGAGAGGAAAAGTTATTCGCCTTGACACAAATTGTGACAGACGATGCACAAAATGTGACAGAACCGACACAAAATGTGACAAGCAATGCACAAATTGTGCTCCCCCCTAATAACCCCCTTAATATTAATAATAATATGAACGAAAATCAACTATCTTCTCCCGCGCAGGACGCGCGTACAGAAGAAAAGAAGGGGGAGGAAAATTTGGATTTTATGGATTTTTGGATATTGTTTTCCGCTCCGAAAGAAATGTTGAATCGAGAGAGTGCCTGCCGCCGACTTTGGGAGAGTCAGACTTTCTCGCGCGCAAAAAAACAAGCGATTATGAAAGAGCTAAACGACCATCAGATGAACGGCACGATGACAGACGAGCGAAATCCGTTCTTTTATCTCAACAATCACGACGAACCGCAACCCGTCTTCCTACGCGGAGACGAATACGGCGACATCGTACAAGTCCGCTATAACGGCACGTTCAAACTCTGCACACGAGCCACAATGGAACTATTCGGGCTTGAATGGGTCCGCGACTGGTGATCTAAAGTGTTTACCTGCGGTGCTCTCCCGCCGCAAAAAATCCACAAACGAAATTTTTAATGTATAACAAAACGAATGTTTTATCAAAAATGGAACCCACGGAAAAAACGATGGGAAGCCACGCCGGAACTCCGGCAACTGCTACTGCCTATTTACGGCAAAGAACTACTAAATCATCCTTTATTTACTAACCCGCCGAAACAACACGGCAAAAAAAAATTACAATCATGGCAAAATTATCAAAAGCAGTCCAAGAGATCTGCATCAAAGCAACAAACACTCTCTTCGCACACATCATCCAGCCTCTTCTCACTTGGGCTGGAGAAGACGAAGACACCTTCTTCTTCATCGTCATCGGAAACAAATACATGACCGATGTAGCGTGGTCAAACACCGAAAAACTCTCCGTCGACGGAGCATGTACCATCGGCAACATTCCTGAAGCCGCATCTGCTTTCCTCGACATCTCCACCGGCGTTGATATTATGGTCGAGGAGAATGTTAAGAACAAAGAAGAAGGCTTCGGCAAGGAGTTCCAGATGCATTTCCCGTCCAAAGAAGATAATGGTTGGCATTCTATGGAAAACTCGACGATAACACTGACAAACAAGTAGTTAAATAGGACTTAAGTAC